>Ga0209060_10000109_pt1 | contig 216881 bp, 215 predicted proteins | sample Coa_R1_8_FD_187155 | JGI IMG/M metagenome (GOLD analysis project Ga0209060, IMG submission 187155) | Surface soil microbial communities from Centralia Pennsylvania, which are recovering from an underground coalmine fire - Coalmine... | ecosystem: Environmental > Terrestrial > Soil >...
CACGCGACTATGAACGCTTGCCGCAAACCCTGGCGGGATTGCATTTCCTGGCCTTTGCTATCTTGCTGCTGCATCGGTTCATCCATCTGGTCGTTCATTGTCTCTGAAGTTCATAACAGACTCTAGGCGCGGTTTTAACCGCCTGCGGGGAGGGGGGCGTCCTGTTCGCCAGCCGCCCCGCGAGCGATAGGCTTAATCGCCAGCGACAGGCACGCCCTTGAGCGATTGCACCGCCTGCACGATATGCGCGGCATCGATGCCAGCGGCAGCCATCAGTTCTTCCGGCTTGCCAGAGCCAGGCATCTCAGTCACCGCAAGCTGCTTCAGGCGCAAGTTGGGCAGACCAGCATCCGCCAGCGCTTCCAGCACAGCGCCGCCCAGGCCGCCCTCAATCCAGTGATCTTCCACAACCACCATTCTGCCACCCGTTGCGCGGGCTGCCTCCAGCAGCGTTTGTTTGTCGATGGGCTTCACCGAATAGGCATCAATCACGCGAATTGCCAGACCCTGGCTCTGCAACTGGTCATAGGCTTTCAGCGATTCATGCAGCGTAATGCCCGCTGCCACCACGGTCACCTCGTCGCGCTCCGAGCGGCGCACCACTTTGCTGCCGCCAATCGGGAAAAACTCATTGGGCGGATAGATGATCGGCGTTTTTTCGCGCGTCGTGCGCAGAAAGCTGATGCCCTTGCGATCAACCATCTCGCCCACCAGCCGCGCCGTCTGGTTCGCATCGCACGGATAGAGCACCGTGCTGTCGGCCACCGCGCGCATCATCGCCAGGTCTTCCAGCGCCATCTGCGACGGGCCATCTTCGCCAATCGATACGCCCGCGTGCGAGCCGCACAGCCGGATATTGGCCTGCGACACCGCCGCCATGCGGATAAAGTCATAGGCCCGCGTAAAGAACGCCGCAAAGGTGGAGGCGAAGGGCGTCCAGTGGCGCACGCTCAAGCCAACTGCCGCCGCAATCATTTGCTGCTCGGCAATGTACATCTCGAAGAAGCGGTCTGGATATGCCTGGGCAAAATCCTCGGCAAAGGTCGAATTGCTCACCTCGCCGTCCAGCGCCACCACATCGGGCCGGGCCGCGCCCAGCGCCTTCAGCGCTTCGCCATAGGCTTTGCGCGTGGCAAGCGCCGAACCGAGTTCATAGGTGGGCATCTTCGGCACCGGTGATGCCGGATGCGGAGGCGTTTTTTCAGGCTCCGGCGCTTGCGGCTTGACAATCAGCTTGCGCTCGCCGCCAAGCTCCTTGATGGCGCGCTCGGCCATATCCGGCGGCAGCGCCTTGCCATGCCAACCGTTTTTATTTTCGATCTCGGCAAAGCCCTTGCCTTTGATCGTCTGCGCCACAATCAAGGTTGGCGTCGTTCCCTGGGTCGCCGCCGCGCTGTAGGCTTTATCGATCTCTTCCAGGTTATGGCCGTCAATCTCAATCGTCTGCCAGCCAAAAGCGCGAGCACGCCCGGCATAGGCGCGGCTGTTCCAGCCAAGCTCGGTTTCGCCACGCTGGCCCAGCCGGTTCATATCCAGAATGCCAATCAGATTGTTCAGTTGGTAATGGCTGGCGTGGTCGAACGCCTCCCAGACGGACCCTTCGGCCATCTCGCTGTCGCCCAACAAGACCCAGACACGATATGGCAGCTTCTCCAGAAACTTGCCAGAAAGCGCGATGCCCACGCCAATCGGCAAGCCCTGACCCAGCGAGCCGGTCGCCACATCCACCCAGGGCAGCACAGGCGTCGGGTGGCCCTCCAACCGGCTGCCGAAGGTGCGCAGCGTCAGCAGTTCCGCGTCTGAAATCGCCCCGGCAGCTTTATAGAGCGAATAGAGCAGCGGCGAAGCATGACCTTTGGAGAAGATCAAATGATCGTTGTTGAGATTCTGCGGGTGATCGAAATCATAGCGCAGATGATTGCTCAACAGCACCGCCATCAGATCAGCCGCCGACATCGATGACGTGGGATGCCCGGAGCCTGCCTTGGTGCTGGAGCGAATGCTATCCACGCGAAGCTGCTGGGCAAGCTCATGCCACTCTTGGACAGTTGCCATGTTTGCACTCCTTAGGAAGACTGCACAGAACCGCTCCTTCAGCAAGAAGCCCGCTCTGAAAGGTGTTGATCACAAGATACGCACTCAGCGGACCAATTACGCGCACAAATTGAGCCATCGCCCAAACGCAGCAGACCTCTCTTAGTATTATAACTCTGGCTTCTGCTGTAACGTTTCATCAGTATGAGCGATGAAGGGGGTGGAAATGAGTAGGATGCGGAGCCTGTTCAATGAATGCAGCGTCATCTGATGTGCCTCTGGAACCGGCGTCTGTTGGCAGTCTCTACCAGCAGCACGCGCCGGTCCTCTTTGCCTATCTGCGCCGACACACGCGCTCCTGGGAGGACGCAGAAGACCTGCTGTTAGAGGTCTTCCTGGCGGCGCTGGAAAACAACCAGCTTTACGCCGTCCCGGAAGCGAACCGATTGCTCTGGTTGCAGCGGGTCGCCCAGCGCAAGGTGGCTGATCACTACCGGCGCGCATTGCGGCGTCCGGTCATCCCCATCGAACAGGTGGAAACCACGCTGCTGGAAGACGAAGAACTGGTTCCCGAACAGATTGCCCTCCGCCGCGAAGCGCTGACGGACCTGCGCCTGGCCGTGGAGGGTCTGCCCGCCCAATATCAGGAAGTGCTGCGGCTGCGCTTTGTCCATGGCTTGCGCGGCCAGGAAATCGGCGTGGTGTTGGGCAAGCAGGAAGGCGCGGTGCGCGTCCTACTTTCCCGTGCGCTCAAGCTCTTGCGTGCGCGCTATCCAAAACAGTAGGAAGGAGCAAGGGCAATGGCTCACGATGATGAACCACGCACCCCTGAAGAACCCGAGCCGCTTGACGAATGGATCGAACAGACCATGCGCGAGCGCCCGCTCCAACCGGATGATGGGCGCGGGCGCGAAACGCCGGACCCCCAGCTTATTCAGGAGCTTCAACACTTGTATCAAGCAGAAGCTCAGGCGGTTGATCGCCGGTTAGAACGGGTCAGGCGGCATCTGGACGAGCGCACGACGACCCGGCAAAGCAGGCAAGAACCAACGCCGCGCGCTTTGCCGGTTGTTCCACAGCGAAGGGAGCATCGTCTTATGCCGAATCCGCTTTCTCGGCTGCATCCACCCGAGCGCTGGTCGACGCGGCTGGGCGCGCTGGCCGCCGCTGTCTTGCTTGTCGCGCTGGTCGGCGGCCTGACCGCTGGCATCATTTTGGTTCACCACGGCGGCACGAAAACCCAGTCGGGGCCAACGCCAACGGCCACCGCGACGCCATCTCCGACGCCAACGCCGGGATTGCCATCCAACCTGAGCATCTCTGACCTGCAAATGAAAGATGCCACCAGCGGCTGGGCAACGGCCTACCAGAACCCCATCGTTTCAGGCGAAAATACGCAGATTTTGCATACCAGCGATGGCGGCGAGCATTGGAAAATGGTCACGCCGCGTTCGTCCGCGCTGCTGGCGCAGTCGGGGAACGCTGCGCTGCGCCCAGACGGCAACGGCGCAGGCCCGCGCACTGAAGATTTTCTGACCGGCTCGGTGGCCTGGGTGTTGCAGCTTCCCAACCACCTGTTCAGGACAACGGACGGCGGGCAGACCTGGCAGCAAGAGACCGCGCCAGGCGCGGCGGTCTATCAGTTTACCTTCCTTGACGCGCTGCATGGTTGGGTTCTTGCACAAGTCGGCGAGGCGCTCGCGACCTTTCGGACCACCAATGGCGGCGTCACCTGGACACAGATGCAGCGCGGGGCCAATGAGTTTCCGCTTCAATATCCCTTCTGGGGCATGCGTTTTCTCGATCTGAACACCGGCTGGTTGGTCTTCCTCAATGACCCATTGAATGGGGTCATAACGGTCTTTAAGACCGATGACAGCGGGGCAACCTGGCATGAACAGCAGCTTGACCTGCCAGCGGCGGGGGCTGCGGCACCTGTCTCTGTCAATCCGCCGCAGTTCTTCAACGACAAAGAGGGCGTGATTCAGGTTGGCTTCGATGGCGGCCTCGGCGGCCAATTGCACGGATACACCAATGCCCGGCCTGAGAGCGGCGGTGGCCCGGAAGGCTTGTATTTCACCCACGATGGCGGCAAAAGCTGGGCCGGCCCTGTCCTTCTCAATGGCCTGGAGTTCCCTGACTTTATCGATACTCTGCATGGCTGGGCACTCAACAACAACGGCGCTGGTTTGCTGACCACCAGCGACGGCGGACTCAATTGGGCCGTCGTGGCGGCCAGTTCCAACTTCATCGATGTCAGTTTCACCAGGTTTGTGTCGAGTCAGATCGGCTGGGCGCTCAAGGAAAGTGTATACGGCGACAACTACTCTCTCCTCAAGACGACGGACGGCGGGCAGACCTGGACCGAAATGAACTTCAACATCTCGAATTAAACAATGTCTTCGCTCCCCTGGCATGATGCTGCCAGGGGAGCCGTTTTATTGTCATCGGCCAAACACGTTCTGCATGATGACCTTCGACAGATCATCGGCGGGCGATGGGCACACCGGCCCGCCGCCGTTGGCGCTGGCGGCGCAGTTCGTGCCCTGGTCCAGATTCGTCAGCACAATCACCATTTGCCGCTGCGCTGGCCGATAGCCCATAAAGCTCTGAAATCCTGGCAACGAGCCATTGTGTCCCAGGAACCCGTCAATGTCAAAAATCCCCAACCCATACTGCAAACCCGGCGCGAGATGCAGCCAGGTTAGCCGCTCTTGCTGCATTGCCGCGCTGAGCAGCGTGCCGGTCGCCAGCGCCTTCGCCCAGGTGCGCAGATCGGCCAGCGTCGAAATGGCCGACCCAGCCGCCCAGGCCCACGAAGGGTTCATCGTCGTCACGTTGCAAAGCAGATTCGCCTGCGCCAGCGCCTTGGCAACCGGGCACTCCTCGCTCGCCTTCGAGGCGTACCCCTGCGGGTGCGGATTCGGAATCGCAGCGGAGGTCAGCGGCGGCAGGCTGGTGCTGCGCATGCCCAGCGGTGTAAAAATGCGCGTCTGAAACTGTTCAGCAAGCGGCACGCCGCCAAGCTGCTCTGCAATCAATCCCAGCAGAATGTAATTGGTGTTCGAGTAGTGAAAGCCCACGCCAGGGGTAAAATAGGGTGGGTGTTTGAAGGCAATCGCCAGCAGTTCATGCGGCTGCCAGACCTTCGCGGGCTGGGCCAGCAGCGTCTCGCCAAAGCCAGCATCTTCCGAATAGTTGTAGAGGCGGCTGGTCATATTGAGCAGTTGGCGGATGGTGATATGCGCGCCGTTGGGCACGTCCGGCTGATATTTCGCCACCGGGTCGTCCAGATGCAGTTTGCCCTCTTCTGCCAGTTGCAAAATCACCGTCGCCGTGAACGTTTTGGTAATGCTGCCCACGCGCATATGCTCGTTCATGCTGATGGGCGCGTTGGTCGCAAGATCAGCCGTGCCCATCGCCGCCGTCCAGTTGCCCTTGCCGGGGTCCTGGACGGAGAAAATCGCCCCAGGCACGTTTTCCTTCTGCATCAGCGCCGCCAGCTTCGGGCGCAGCGCGGCCACGTAGGCTGGCTCGGCGGTGGGGGTCGGCGCTGCCGCCGACTGCGCTCTGGCTGTGCATGCCGACAGCGCCAGGAAAAGCAAGAGCACCAACCACAGCCGGGAACGAGCCACAGCGCTGCTGCGAACAATCCGCCCTGACATATGCGCCTCCATCTGTACCTTGAGCCACAAATGCTGCGCATACGCCGCAACTTCCGTACCCTTTTTCCATGGCTCTGCTAGTTTGGGGATGCCTGTACAGAAATGCTCTCTGTCTGCTACAATATGGCAGAGGTTACGGAAGAGTTTAGCCATCTGAATCGAGAGGAAGGATAAAGCATATGGATGCAGGGCTTGTTATCGGTATCGTCATTGCAGGCGTTCTTCTTCTCACCCTGATTTTGTTGCTGGTTCGCCGCACGGTGGTTGCTACCGTTGCAGGCTTCTTCTGGCAGCGAAAAGTGGGGCTGGAACAGTATATCTGGGTAGAAGAAAGCTCCTATAGTGGTTATCCTGAAGAAAGCAGAAATCAGCACAGCAAAAGCGAGATGTACTCTTCCTATGAGGTGACCAGGCAGGAGACAACCACCACCACAAATGCAGATGGAACAACTGCAACAACGACACGACCAGTTTATGAAATGGTCCCTCACTGGCGAACAAAATATCTGTATGAAATCCAGCGATGGCGCGATAGTCGGGAACTGCTTGCAAAAGGGGATACGCGCACGGATGTTCATTGGCCGCAGTACACGCTTGACCCTCAGACCCAGGAGCGGGTTTGTGACACCCGCGAGGAATATCAGGTACGCTTTCAGACTGCCAAAGGGAAACAGTATACATACGAGCTTCCTGAAAGCGAGTGGGCTGCTTTTGATGAGCACGAAGCGTATCGGCTGCGCGTGAGCCTTCTTGGAAAAGTCACACGTTGTGTTCGAGAATAGCTCAGGATTGCGCTCTTCGCTTCGCCACTCCCGACCGGCATAAAGAGTAGACAGCGCGGCGGCAATATGCGACACTACAGCGCAGAAGGCCATTGGAGCAGGCTTGAGCGTTCAACCCAGGGAGTAAGCGCATGGATACCCCGCAAGCCCAGGTCATCGATCTGGCCGCTTTCGCTGCCGCTGCCAGCGCGAGCCAGACAGCCGGAGCCGTCTGGTCGCTCGTCAGCGCAGACCTCAATCTTAATGTGCTGCATTTTGGCGATGGTGACGGTGTAGCTGCGCACATCAATAACGAGGTTGATGTCATCGGGCTGGTCATTGCTGGCGCAGGCACGCTTGACCTCGACGGCAACCAGGAGCGCTTGCAGGCGGGGCGTCTGTTCTTTGTCCCCAAGGGCACACGCCGCGCCATCACCTCGCGCAGCAGCGACTTTACGTATCTCTCTTGCCATCGTCGCCGGGCCGGGCTGATGCCAACGCGCGCCCGGCGCGAGCAAGCGCCAGACCACAAGAACACTGCTCATTGATCGTTCAACAGCTACGCAGGAGGGCTATCTGATGCCATTGCCAAACTTCGATCTGACAGGCAAAGTCGCCATCGTCACCGGCAGCACGCGCGGAATCGGCCTGGCAATTGCCGACGCCCTGGCAAGCGCGGGAGCGCGCGTCGTCATCGTCGGGCGCAAGCCCGAAGGCGTGGCCGCTGCCGTCGAACAACTCAAGGCCGCCGGAGCGCAGGTGCTGGGCGTGCCCACCAACATTGGCAAGCCCGACGACCTGCAACAACTGGTGCAGCAGACCGAAGCCACCTTCGGGCCGGTCGATATTCTGGTGAACAACGCCGCAACCAACATTCACTTCGGGCCGATGCTTGACGCCGATGATGGCATGTGGATGAAGATGTTCGAGACCAACATCATGGGCGCGGTGCGGCTGGCGCGGCTGGTGGTGCCGGGCATGCGCGAACGCAACGCGGGCAAGATCATTAACGTCGCCTCGGTCGCGGGCATTCTGCCAGGCACCATGCAGGCCATTTACAGCGCCACCAAAGCTGCCGTCATCAGCGTCACGCGCTCGCTGGCCCAGGAGTTGGGCACGTTCAACATTCAGGTGAACGCCATCGCGCCGGGTGTCATCCAGACACGCTTCGCCAGCGTCCTGGTGGAGACGCCGCAAATCCGCAAATCGGTGGAGGCCATGGCCCCGCTGCATCGCATCGGCACGCCCGATGAAATCGCCGGAATCGCGCTGTATCTTGCCTCGCCCGCATCCGACTTCACGACGGGCGCGGTGATGGTCGTGGACGGCGGCCTGACCATCGGCGGCCACGCTGGCCCGCCAGACGAAGGCTAGGCGCTCTGCTCGCCCAGCACCTGCCCGTCGCGCATCCTGACGATTCGGCTGGCGCGCGCGCCCACTTCCGGCGCGTGCGTCACGATGACTAACGTCTGGCCCTGTTCGCGATTCAGCTTGCACAGCAAATCCATGATGTTTTCGGCGGCTTCGCCGTCCAGATTGCCGGTGGGTTCGTCGGCCCAGACGATAGCCGGATTATTCACCAGCGCGCGCGCAATCGTCACGCGCTGCTGTTGTCCGCCGGAAAGCTCGGCAGGGCGATGGCGCGCCCGTTCGCTCAGTCCCACCACCTCCAGCATCTCCAGCGCGCGGCGGCGAGCCTTGCGCCCGCTCTCGCCGGAAACGAGCATGGGCAGTTCCACATTTTCCACCGCGCTCAGCACCGGCAGCAAATTGAAGTTCTGGAAGATAAAGCCCATCTGGCGCGCGCGATAGGCGGTTTTCTGGCGATCACTCAGCTTCTTCAGGCTGGTCCCCGCGATGATAATTTCGCCGCTGGTGGGTTCGTCCAGCCCGGAAAGGCAGTTGAGCAGCGTCGTTTTGCCGCAGCCGCTCGGCCCCATAATCGCCACCATCTCGCCACGCGCCACCGCGAAATCCACGCCGCGCAGCGCTGCCACATTCCCCGCGCCAGCATCATACAGCTTGCGCACATCTCTTGCCTGGATAATAAGGTCATGTGTCATAACGCGCTGGAGCCTTCCTGTGGTGGGATTGCTCCGCTTAAGAATATCTGTCTTCCCAATGGTTTTTCTCGCTACCAGAAAACATACTTGTGGGGCTTCCCTTTGCATTGAAGAAGCCCCATAGACTGCCTGTTTGTGACTCTATGAAAGACTACTCATAGCGCAGCGCGTCAGCCGGAGCCACGCGCCCCGCCTGCCAGGCGGGCAAAAAAGCCGCCAGCAGCGACGCCACGAAAGCGCAGGCTGTAATGACGGCCAGTTCTCCCCACGGCACGATAAACACCAACCCCGTCTGATACTGCTCGAAGAAATTGGCCGCAAAGACATTGCTGCACAACACAAGCCCCAGCGTTAGCCCAATAATCGTGCCAGCTATCCCCACCAGCAAAAACTCCAACAAGAAGCTGGTTTGCACCGCCCAATGCTGATAGCCCAGCGCGCGCAGCATGCCTATCTGCTGGCGACGCTCCACGACCGCCCGCGTGCCGGTCACAGCCAGCGCGGCCACGCCCAGCAGCAGCGTCAGCCCCACCACCCCCAGCAGCACCTGCGCGATAAAGATGCGCGTGCCGTTGACATTCACGGCCACATCTGCCAGCACCGTTGTCTCCAGCCCGTTATCCAGGAACGCCGAACCCAGCGCCAGCGCTTCCTTGTGCGGGTCCACGCCGGGGCGCATCTTGAAATAATAGCTCTGCGAAGCCAGCGGCCACGGCGGCAGGCCAACCTCGGTGGGCGCGAAGGTCTGCGGCGAAGTCACCAGCCCATAATGCGCGCCATCGGTGTTATCCACCACGCCGATCACCGTAACCTTGATCGCTTTGCCGCCGCGAATATCGCTGATCCAGAGCGGCGTTGCCGGAATGGTTGTGTCGCCGCGCAGCGCCCCGCTGAAGCGAAACAGGTAATCATCGTAATCGCCAGGCAGCGGCCCCACGCGCTGTGTCACCGCGCCATAAATCGTTTGTAGCAGTTGGAACTGGTCCGGCTCCAGCGAGGGGATGTTCTCGCTCAAGGGGCTGCCCGGCGGCGCACGCAGCGCCCGGCTGTCAATCAGCGCGTAGCCAGGATGATCGCGCAGCGCCTTCCACACGTCCGCGTCAGTCGCAAAGCCCGGCGCGCGGGCCACCAGATTATAGCCGGTGCCATCCAGAAAGCCGCCATCGACCACGCTGATGGGATAATAGCGCCACTCCGGGCGCGGCGCGGAAAGCTGGATGACGCCCACCGCCGCCTGCGTTTGCGTGCTGACGCTGGCAAAGTCGCCGGGGTTGACGCCCGGCGCATGCTGAATCGCCTGTTGAATATTCGGAACGGCCTTGAAGAACGGCAGCGCCTGAATATCGAAGCCGTTGGTATAGTTGCTCACGTTGCCGTACGAATTGGCAACCGAGGTACTGATGACTGCCATGACCGTCATGGTAAAGATGACCAGCGTGAACATCACCAGATTGATGCCGGTGCGGAAGCGATAATGCAGCGGATACACCAGCGCGGTGTGCAGGATAAAGCCGATCTTGCGCAGCCCGCGCAGCAGCAAGGTCAGCGGCAGCAGCAGCAGATCGGCGTTATAGGCCAGCGCCCAGATCGTCCCGAAGACCATCATCACGCCGGAAAAGAAGAAGACCTCGATGCCGCCGCTGAAGCGCGGAAATCCCAGCGAAGCCAGCGCGTCATAGGGCAGCCCCCAATAGAGCAGCAGCCCCAGTCCGGCCACCGCCGCCGCGAGCCGATCTCCCACGTTGCGGCAGCGCCGGTTCCAGCGCTCCTGCGCCTCTTGTCGCCCGGCCAGCGGCCCCACGGCGGCAACAATCGACGGGATGTAGACGATGAACCAGCGCAGCACCAGCGCCACGCCAATGATCGTCACCGATAGCCCTATCGAAAAGAGCGGAAGCGTGCTCCCGTTAATCCCCTGCTGCAAGATGAGAATGCCCACCAGCAGCGGCGCGATGCCGCGCGTCACCAATCCCCAGCAGAACCAGAACAGATCGCCGGGCAGCGCTTTGATGGCCTGCCAGGGCGTCTCGGCCTCATCACCTGACCCCAGGCCCAGCCCGACGAGCAGATGGTTTCCGATGCGCGGCAGCATATCCGCAGGCGACACCGACCCGCGCGGCGGCTCCGGCAGATTCTTCATGGCCTGCACAATCGTCATGCGGCTAATCAGCCAGGACGACGCGATAATCGTTCCCAGCGTGAACAACGCGCCCAGGCAATAGGCAATCACCAGGCTGCTTGGGTTCAGTTCGACGTTCAGCGGATAGCCCGCCTGCGCCAGCACCGGACTCAACAGCACGACGATGCCAATGCCCAATCCCACGCCCACGGCGATGCCAATCAGCGAGGCCAGCAGATCATACACCGAGCCTTCAAAGAGGAAAAGCAGCACAAGCTGCTCGCGCTGCACCCCAATAGCCCGCGACACGCCCATTTCGGCGCGGCGCTCCGCTGCCAGCAACACAAAGATCAGGAAGATCAGCAACACGCCAATTGCCAGCGAAAACAGCGCAAACAACGTGAAGATGCGCGTAAAGATGTCGTCCGCCGCCTCAGACAGCGCGACACCGTTCTGCTTCACCTCGTTCACGCTCAGGTTATACAGATCACGGGCAGATTGGCCGTAATAGAAAACGACGGTTCCTGGGGGACTGTTGGGCGACCCCTGAATCACAAAGTTTGGACATGGTGGCAGGCCAGCGGGGTTGGTCAAGGGCGTACTGGCTCCAAGCTGGCACCGCAGAGAGGTGCCGCTAGCCAACGCGCTGTAGACGCGCTGGGTGATGCCATCGCTCAGGCCCACGCCGCTCAGCCCATCGCCGCGATTCGCAATGAAGATGCGGTTGATGTAGTAGGGGCTGTTTTCTATCGATTGAAGCGTGGCGAGCGGCAGCACAAACGTGGGCGTATCGCCGACCAGCCCCGATTTCGCGATCACGCCGCGCACCGTGAAGGCATAGCGCTGCCCCAGGTGTCGCTGCGAATACATATAGATCGTGTCGCCCGGCTGCGCGTTCAAGAGCGTCCCCAAGGTGTTATTGAGATAGACTTCGTTGGTGCCGAGCAGGGCGCTGGGCAGTGGTTGACCTCTGGCGTCTTGCATCCCCGCAAAGCCAGCTTCGGCGTCCGGTGGAATCGCCAGCGCGCTCACCTTCGAGCGTGTCTGGCGCGAGGTTTCATCCACCACCAGCACGTTATCTTCTTGCAGCGCCGGAGCCAGCCCGGCCACGTCTGAATCGCCCGACAACCCCTGCTGCACGGTATCGAAGGCGCTTTCTGGAAAGAGGCCCAGCGCGCCATGCCCGCCTGCAACGATCTCATCCACGCGCCCATAGTTATAGACTGCAACCGAGCGCACCGCCTGATCAATCGTATCGCCCACTGCCAGCGCCGCCGAAATAAACGTCGTCGCCAGCATCAGCCCGAAGACAATCAGCACCATGCGCAGCCGTCGCCGGGGCACATTGCGCAGGCTGATCTTCAACAGAATAGGCCGCCGCAGCGCCAGCAGCATGACCACCACCGCCGCCGCAATCGTCGCAACGAGCAAACGCTGCATGAGCACATCAATGGGAATGCCGAAGAGTGTTTGCACGTTAGATTACACCATCCTTGTGAAGCACCTGATAAAAGAACGCGGCGATTTGTTGATACCCCTGCGTCGATGGATGCAGCCCGTCGCCGCTCAGGTACTCAGGATGTCCCAGAATCTCCGACGTATGGCTATAGACATCCAGCAAGATGTCGCCGTGCGCCGCAATCTCCTGCTTCACGGCCTGATTCCATTGCCCCACCAGCCCCTGAAGCGCTTTCGAGTCATAGCTGTTGAAGCGCGGCAGCAGCGTCAGGTCGGGGATATTGGCAACGGCCACACGCGCGCGCGTCTGCTGCTGCAACTGGCTCAGAATGCTGTCCAGGCTCTGCTGATAATCCGCCAGCGATACCTGATCGACAATATCGTTCGTGCCCAACCAGACTGTCACCAGATTTGGCTGCGCGTCCAGCGCCTCTGGCAATTCGTTCTGGAGCGCTTCCGGGGCTGTGATGCCGGGGATGCCCAGGTTGATGACCTGCGCGCCCTGCGGCAGACGATTGCTCAGGTCAGTCGGCCAGTTCTGCGTGGCCGGGCGATCTGCCCCCGTGCCGAACGTCTCCGATGCGCCTATCGCTACAAAGATATACGCGGGGCGTTGCGTGGGCGTCAGCACCGCGCTGGACGAGCCATTGCCGGATGTGGCTGTCGACCCAAAGCCACATCCGGATAACAAGGAAGCGGCTAAAAGGGCAAAAATAACCCCCCGCGCCTGGCGGATGGGTAAAAAAGGGGAAGAAGCGGCGTTTCTGCGAGCGTGAGCGGGGAATTGCATGGGCAACCAAATTCCTCAACCAACTAAGAGGAGATCGTCTACAAAATCAGTTCCGCCAAATTGTAACATACCCATATAACGCTGAACATCCTTATCGTGTTACACCCCGACACGCACCACCAGGCAATTTCCACGCGGCGTCGAGGCATTTTGCACCTGCACATAACGCGCCACTGCGCCGCGCCATATGCAGCAGGCACGCCGCCTCGACACCTTCCAGCACCCCTGGGATATGGGACATATAGGTCAGCCGCGTGACCCTTCGCGCTACGCCACAGTCGGCGGCCCGAACCATGTGGTGAGGGCCTCAGCAAGTCCCAGGTCTGTTCCGTCTCCCACCCAGGCCACATAGCCGTCGGGCCGAATCAACACGGCAGTGGGAGCCGTGACCGTGCCAAAGGCCGGAAGCTCCCACGTACCCGCGTATGTGGCGTCGACCACCTGCACCCGATCTGCCCAGGGACTGATGTCCAGACTGCCAGGGTCGCCAAGGTTGAGCAGCGCTGGCCGGGCAGCGTGCAGCAGCGTGAAGACCCGCAGCGGGCCGTTGGCGGTGACCAGGTCGAGATCGGGCATGCGCCGCCCGAGCAGCAGGTGTCCCTCACCAAGGTCGTAATGAATGTCCAGACCAGACTGCATCGCCGCGAACCGCTTGCGCGGCTCTTCCATACGCAACAGATCGGCCATGATGCCGCGCAAAGTCTCGACTCGCTCGTCGTAGCGAAGGAGCACGGTCTGCGCTATGGTGTTGCGCAGCACACGGGCAGCAACCGGGTGATGCTCAGCATAGTAGGTATCCAGCAGGCTTTCCGGCGATGTCTTCTTGACCACCTGAGCCAGCTTCCACCCCAGGTTCACCGCATCCTGTACGCCAAGGTTGAGGCCCTGTCCACCCACCGGGAAATGCACATGCGCGGCGTCTCCAGCCAGCAGCACCCGTCCCTTCCGATAGGCTGTCGCCTGCCGAGCCATATCGGTGAATCGGGAAAGCCAGGTGGGGCTGTGTGCCCCGTAATCCGACCCATAGTAGGCAATGAGCGCCTGACTGAGATCACGGAGCGTCGGCTCATCGGATTGTCCGCCGTGTTGTTCGGTCACCATCACCTGCACCGGTCCCTCCGCCATCCGAGAGAGGCCATGGATGCCTTTGTCATCGCGGTGCATCCCCCACTCTGGCTCCTCGGCCAGTTCAACTTCAGCGATCAGGTAGCTCGTGGTTGGCTCCCATCCGGCGAACTCGATGTCGGCTGCCTTGCGAATCAGACTGCGACCTCCGTCGCACCCGACGAGATACTCCGCCCGCAGCGACTGGCCGTCGGACAGTTGAACGTCGACGCCGTTATCATCCTGTGAGAAACCCGTCACCTCGCGTCCGCGATAGATCGGCACCCGCAACTCTTTGACCCAGTCGGCCAGAATCTCCTCGAAGCGGTTCTGCCGCAGCGCGAGGCCGTAGGGATGGCGCGTGGGAAAGTCGCTGATGTCCAGAGGAATCCACGCGAATCCCCCGACCTGCGCTGTCTGCCCCCGCGAAAGAAAGCGATCTGCGATGCCGCGCTGATCGAGCACTTCGATGGTGCGCGCGTGCAGACCGCGTGCGCGCGTGCCAATCAATTCCTGGCTGGTGCGCCGCTCGGCAATGGCAACATCGACCCCGGCCAACGCCAACTCGCCCGCCAACATCAGCCCCGTCGGACCTCCTCCGGCAATCACCACTGCATGCTCGGTCATAGCCACACTCCGATCTGCATCAGGCATGTTGCTTCTCCCATTTCTGTAGAGTTTGCCACTCTCCGAGAACACCGTGTATATCGGTTCAGCGTTAGGAGATTGTAACAAGAATGGATCGGAGAAACCTCAGGAAAACACTTGATTTCTTTTTGCGGAAATCATGATAGAATAAAATTAAAGAAAGGTATGTTCTTTCTTTGATCCCTTGCTCTGCTCAAGAGATAAGCCCTTCCCGCGTCATTTCCTCACGCCGTTTGCCCCATTTAGGCCCTTGCGCTCATTTCGGCTATTCTAGCCTGCTGTTCCCGCAGCCACTTCTTCGCGGGAAACTCGCGCTCCAGCGGCCAACCCTGCTGGAAGCGTAACGGAGGCAGGCTGAAGGCATACGTTTGTCTTACCCAGCGCTGGGCCGGAAACTCGCGCGCCGGACGATCATGCCAGGGAACAATGCCGTTGAATACCATGAGTAGCTCCCCTTTCGTGCCGAAAGACGGCAGAGAAACGGAACGACCACACCGGTCAACGCTGGCCTTTCCTGGCCGGAGCGTGTTCCCGATATGGTCGCTGAGCGCCTCAATGGTACAATGAGGTCCAGCCCCATATCTGGAATGACCGGATGTGAGGTCATGGTAGAGTCGGTGGTATAAACACCGACCCTGCCAGCCGTTCTTCGATTATCTCAACTAATGCGAGGCAAACCCTCCACAACAGCACCCGCGCCCATCAGCGGGTATAGAGCGAGTATACCAAGCTCTCGCCAACCTGTCAAGCCTTTCTGCGCCTTTTTCCTCCACGACAGGACTTTCAGGCTGGACAAGCGCCGCTAAGGGCTTTCAGCCACGGTCTGGGCGCAGCGTAATGCCTGTAGCGCCGCCGTCCCTGGCGGCCAAACGTTTGGCCGCCAGGGACGGCAGCGCTACAAGCGGGCGTTCGCGTGCATCCCGTTACCGGGCGCAACATGCCCGCAACTTGGGGTTGGGGACCATGCCTGCCCTGGTGCGCCTCTGTTTCCATCCCACTTCCGGGCGTGATGGGCCTGCAACCGCTGGCTCAGATTGCGAAGCTTGCGGCTCCCTTTGCGTTTCCATCCCGTTGCCGGGCTTGCCTGGGGCAACTGCTCGCCTCTTGCTGCTGAGGGTATAGCAGAGAGCGGGCAGCATGTCAACGCGCCGCTCAGGGGAAGATGTGGCGCAGCGTTTGATCGATGGCCGACCAGTTCGGCTTGACCACCGCTTCCCCATGCGCCATGCCATACGAGCCATAGGTCGGCACGCCCAGCACATATTGATGAAAGTCCATTGGTTGCAGGTTCCTGGCAAAGTTCGCCAGCGACACCATCTGGCCCAGCGTCAGGCTCGTCAGCACGCTGCCTTGCAGATCAACCGTCAGGGCGTCCAGCTTGTTGATGATTGTCCCGCTGTCCAGCTTCTTCTTCAACGCCACCAACACCGACTGTTGGCGCGCCGACCGCCCAAAATCGCCCAGCAAATCCGAATGCCGCGAGCGCACATAATCCAGCGCCTGCTCGCCGGTCAGATGCTGCGGCCCTGCCGGAATGTCCAGCCGCTGATAGGCGTAGGGGTCGCCGTTGGCGTTCAGGTCTTTGGGATAGGCGTCGTCCAGCACCGGATGCAGGACATCCACATCAACGCCGCCCAGCGTATCAATCACCTTCACAAAGCCATCCAGCCCCACCCAGGCGTAGGCGTCAATCGGAATGCCGAAATCATCCTCAATCGCCGCCACCGTGTGCGCGAAGCCGTGCAGCTTGCGCTCCAGCGGCGTGGTCGCGCCGTCTGTCTCCGCGCCGGAGATTTCATCCAGCTTCAGGCAGCACGCCCCGCTGTCGCTCGGAATCCATAGATCGCGCGGCAGCGATACCATCGCAATCTGCTGGCGCGCCAGATCGACGCGCACCACAATATCGGTCTGGGTGAGCACCGCGCCGCTGCCAAACTTCGAGTCGTCATCGCTGCCCAAGAGCAGCACATTGAAATGATCGACATTGGCAAGATCGCCCGGCAGCGTCGTCGGCTGCGCGTTTGGGTTATGCACCGTCACCGCCGGGAGCGTTTGCCCTGTGCTCCCTTGTAGGAATTGATAGACGCCATAATAGCGAGCAATGGCCGAGGCCGCGCCCAACAGCAGCGTCAGCAAGAGGAGCGCGGCAGCCGCCGTCAAGAGCATCTTCCGGCGCTTCCGCGCAACAGGCACTTCTGGTGAGCGGCCTTTGTATTTCATAGATGCTATCGCCTCCTGCGATTTCGGGCAAACCATTTTCCCAAAAACATCTAAACAGCGATATAAGAGCAAAAGAGCATAAAGAAATTTTCGTTTGAGCATGCAGAAGTTATGCCACCGAAGCGAACACCTCGCAGCAAGGGGATATGTTATACCTGGGCATGCGCGGTGGGTCCAGGAGCGTAGATCAGACCAGAACGGCATCCAGAATCACCAGAGGCCCTGGGGAACCCACCAGCAGGGAGGGTTTACCGACCCGTTTGGGCATATCTGGTTGGTTGGGGATAAATCTCCGCTCAGTTCGCATTCGTGACCACAGCAAGCCGCTTTTAGCTCTACTATTCCGCCAGGGCCAGCGTGAACCACACGCTCGTCCCCTTGCCCGGCGCGCTGTCGATGCCGACGGTGCCGCCGTGCGCCTCGATGATGGCCTTCACAATCGCCAGACCCAGCCCGCTGCCGCCCGTCGCCAGATTGCGCGACGCATCAGCGCGATAGAAGCGGTCGAAGATGCGTTTGATATGTTCGGGGGCAATGCCCGCGCCTGTGTCTTGCACCACCACGCGCACGCGGCCCGTCTCCAGCTTCGCGCTGATCGTAATCTCGCCGCCGCCGGGCGTATAGCGCAGCGCGTTATCCAGCAGATTCAACAGCACCTGTGTCAATTTGTCCGTATCTGCCAGCGCCAATGGCGTCTGCGCGTCAATCAGATTGCGGGCGCGCACACCCTTGGCCTCAAGCTCCGGTTGCAGCACCGCCAGCGTCTCATCTACCAGTGTCGCGAGGTTCAGCGGGGCCAGTTCCAGCGTCAGGCTGGGCGATTCGATGCGCGACAAATGCCCCAGGTCATCCACCAGCCGCCGCAGCCGCACCACCTCCTTGGCAATCACCCGCAGCGTCTCCTCGCGCTGGCGTTCATCCTCGATCACCCCATCCAGCAGCGCCTCGGTAAAGCCTTGAATCGCCGTCAGCGGCGTCGCCAGATCATGCGACACATTGGCGGCCAGTTCGCGGCGCAGCGCCTCCTGGCGGCGTAGTTCGCCCACATCCTGTTCCAGCGCGGCGGCCATCTCGTTGAAGGCCGTCGCCAGCTTACCCACTTCATCCTTCGTGCGCACCGGCACCCGGTAACTATATTCCCCCGCCGCCATACTCGACGCCGCCTCCGTCAGCAGCGCCAGCGGGCGCGTCACCGTTCGCGAAAGCAGCAGCCCCAGCAGCGCCACCACAATGGCCGTGCCCAACACCGTCAGCAGGAGCACCCGCAGCACCGTATCTGTGAAAAGCGGCGCGCCTGCTCGCAATGCGCCTGTTTCCAGCGCCAGCGCCCCCACGATTGCGCCGTTGTTCTGCCCGTTGGCGCGAATCGGCTCGGCCACGAAGGGGCGTGTCTCCAGTTCAATCCCCAGATAGCTGCTGATCGCGCCTGGCAGCGTTCCCGACACCTCCTGGCCTTGCAGCGCCCTGGTCAGCGCGGCCTGCACCGTGGTGTCTGATGAGGGAGGGTGATTCGTGCCAGGAAATGGCAATGGGCTGAGGATGAGATGCTCTTGGGCATCTATCAGCCAGAGCGTGCCCGGCGCGCGGTCTCTGCTTGGGTCTTTTGAGGAAAGAAACATGCTAGAGACCGCTCTGCGCAAATCATTGCCATTTGTGGTATACGCTCTGCCGATTTGCACAGCCAGATCGCTGGCCTGCGGGCTTAACTGCTCGCTCTGAAAGCGGTCGAAATTCACCACCACGCCGAAAAAGGCGGCCAGCGAGATCGCCGCAATGGCAAACAGGGCCACCAGCGTATAGCCCAGCACAAACTTCGTGCGCAGGCTGCGCAAGCCTTTGATTGCCAGGCGAGAGCGCCAGCCATCTTTGCGCATAGCGGCCTCTAGCCTTCTACCGAGGAGGGAACCATAAACTTATAGCCCACGCGCCAGATCGTCTTGATAAAGCGCGGATTGCCGGGGTCATGCTCGATCTTCTTGCGCAGCGTGCCGATATGCACATCCACCGTGCGCCCATCGCCCAGATAGTCATAGCCCCACACGCGGTTCAGCAGCATCTCGCGCGTGAACACGCGGTCGGGCGTGTGGGCCATCAACACCAGCAGATCGAACTCCTTGGGCGTCAGTTCCACCGCGCGCCCTTCCACCTCCACGCGCCGCGCCGGAATCGTCACCACCAGCCCGGGATAGCGCAGCACCTCGCCCGCTGAGCCAGAGGCAGGCGATGCGCCCCCCGGCGGCGTTTCGCCATTCGCATCGCCTTGCCCGGCTCGTCTGAGGACCGCGCGCACGCGGCTGACCACCTCGCGTGGGCTGAAGGGCTTGGTAATATAATCGTCCGCGCCCAATTCCAGCCCCAGAATGCGGTCTTCTTCGGATTGTCGTGCCGTCAACATCAACAGCGGCGTGTTGGCCCACGAGCGAATGCGTTTGCACACCTCCAGGCCATCCAGCCCCGGCAGCATCAAATCCAGCAGCACCACATGGGGGCGCTCGCGGGCGTGCATCTCCAACCCGGTAATGCCGTCGCTGGCAACGAGCGTGCGATAGCCTGCCTGCCCCAGGTACAACTGGAGCAAGCGCGCAATCGTCTCTTCATCTTCGATAATCAGAATCAGTTCGCCAGCCATCAGTCCACTCGCAGCGCAGTAATGGGGTCCAGCCGCGAGGCGCGCCAAGCCGGGTACAACCCGAACAGCACGCCCACCAGCGCCGAAACCCCAAACGCCAATAACACGGAAAAGAGCGCGATCTGCTCCGGCAGGTTGCCCAGTTTGCTCACCTCGATAGCCGCCACCACGCCAATGCCAATGCCGATCAGCCCGCCGACGCCGCTCAGGAAAATCGCCTCGATCAAAAACTGCGACAGAATATCTCGGCGGCGCGCGCCGACGGCCATACGGATGCCGATCTCGCGTGTCCGTTCAGTTACCGATACCAGCATTATATTCATAATGCCAATGCCGCCGACAACCAGCGAAACCGCCGCCACGCCCACCAGCAAGAACGTCAGCGTCGTCGCCACGCCCTCCGCCGTCTGAAGCAGTTGGTTCTGGTTGCGAATCGTGAAATCGTCTGTGCCGCCCGATGGGATATTATGCCGCTGCTCCAGCAGCGATTGAATATCCGCCTGCACCTGATTCACCGCGTTGGCGCTGCTGGCCTGCACGGCAATCTGGCTCACAAAGGATTGACTGCTGAGGCGCTGGGTCGCCGTGCTGAAGGGGATATAGACCACATCGTCGGCGTTGCCCAGGCCGCTGGCCCCCTTGGCCGCCAGCACGCCCACCACCGTAAACGGCTGGCCGCTGATGCGAATCGTCTGGCCCACCGGGTCTACGCCCAGCGGCGTGAACAGATTCTGCATCACGGTTTGCCCCACCACCGCGACCATCGTATTCGATGACTCATCAGCGTCGCTGAAGAAGGCTCCCTCAGCCATGGTCCACGCGCCAATCTGCTGATACGCCGGATAGACGCCCTGGGTGGTTGTCTGATAGTTCTGGTCCTGAAAGATAATTTGTCCCCGAATATTGATAACCGGACTCACGCCCGACACATTATTTACCTGGCTGGCAATCGCGTCGGCATCCGCCTGCGTCAGCGTTTGGCGCGACCCCGCGCCCTGGTTCACGCCGCCCACCCGCGTGCTGCCGGGAATAATCGTCAGCACGTTCGGCCCCAGCGACCCCAGGCGGCTCGTCGTGGACGCGCTGGCCCCCTGGCTGATTGAAATCATCACGATCACCGCGCCCACGCCGATGATAATGCCCAGCGTCGTCAGCAGCGAGCGCAGCTTGTTGCTGTTCAACGCCTCCAGCGCGCTGCCCGCGCTCTGGAAGAGTGACGCGCCGCCGCGCTGTCTCTTTCTTGTGTTGCTCCGTTTTCGGCTAACGGCAAGCGGCCTCTGTGGCGGCGTTGCCGGGCCAGACTCATTGGTCAGCGGCGGAATCGTCGCCGGGCCGTTCCCGTTGGTCAGCGGAACCGTTGGCTTCGACGAAAGGGGGGAAGTGCGCGCCGACTTATTCATGGAATGCCTCCAACTCCCCGGCAGCGGACAGCGCCGCCAACTCTTCCCTGGCAACGCGGGGCGCTGGATTCAGGCTGTCATGCACCACAATGCCATCGCGGAACAACACCTGGCGCTTGCAATAGGCGGCAATGTCGGATTCGTGCGTCACCAGCACAATCGTCAGACCTTGCTCGTTCAGTTCTTGCAAGATCGCCATAATCTCCACGCTGGTCCGGCTGTCCAGGTTGCCGGTGGGTTCATCCGCCAGCAGAATCGCCGGGCGATTCACCAGCGCCCGCGCAATGGCAACGCGCTGCTGCTGGCCGCCCGAAAGTTCCACAGGCCGATGCCGCGCCCGCTCGCCCAGCCCCACCGCTTGCAGCGCCCGCATGGCCCGCTTGCGCCGATCTTTCGCCGACATGCCCGCGTAGACCAGCGGCAGCATCACATTTTTCAGCGCGCTGGAGCGCGAAAGTAAATTAAAGCTCTGAAACACAAAGCCGATCTTTCGATTGCGCACGGCGGCAAGCTGGTCGGCGCTCATATGGCGCACCGGAATGCCATCCAGCAGATACGCCCCGCCGCTTGGCCGGTCCAGACAGCCCAGCAGATTCATAAAGGTCGATTTGCCTGAACCAGACGGCCCCATCACTGCCACAAACTCGCCGCGCCCAATCTGGAGCGAGACACCGCGCAAGGCGCGCACGGTGGTCTCGCCCATCCGGTATTCCTTCCTGAGCCGCGACACCAGAATCACCGGCGGTTCTTCTTCTGAAATCAGCGGGCCAAAGGTGGGATCAGCAACGCTTTCTCGCGTATTCATCATGGCATCAAGCCTGCTTTCCACTGCGCGACTAACCGCCAGCGCCGCCACGACCACCACCTCCACCGCCACCTCCACCGCCGCCAAAGATGCCGCCTCCACCGCCTCCGCCTCCGCCACCTGTCGTAGTCGTCGGCGTCAGCGTGCCGCCTGTCTCGCCATCCGCCACCTGCTCGCCAGATTGCAGGCCGGAAAGCACCTCGGTATTCGTGCCATTCGTCAGGCCGGTAAAGATCACCCTGGGCGTCAGCTTCCCGTTTTGCATCTCCACCACGAAGCTGGCCGTCCCCGCCGACGACCCCGCCTGCTGGATGGCTGCTGCCAGCAAGGCTTGCACCTGGCTGCGGCTAATCTGGCCTGTGGAAAGCAGGGTGCGCGCAAAGGTCAGCGCTTTGTTGGGCACCAGCGTCACCCCGATGCGCTCCTGGGTGGTAATCTCCAGGCTGGCCGTCATGCCGGGCAGCAGGTTGACCCCGCTCAGGCTGTGGCTGTCCACCGAAACCGTCACCGGATACGTCACCACACCCGACGACGTTTGCCCCAGCGGAGATACGCTTGTCACCGTGCCAAAAAAGGTATTGCTGGGATAGGCCGGGACCGTAAAGCTGGCCGACTGCCCAACCTTCACCGTCCCGATATCCGCTTCATTGACCTGCCCGGTAATGGCAAGCTGGCTCAGGTTTTCCAGCACGATAAACGCGGAACTGCTTCCCGAACCACTGCCGCCGCTGCCGCCGCTGCCCACCTGCTCACCCAGAGAGCCGTTGATGCTCACAATGGTTCCGGCGGCGGGCGCAGTCATCACGGCATTGCCCAGGTTATCTTTTGCCGTTTGCAGGTTCGCCAGGGCGCTCTGGTAGCTGTCCCACGCCGAATTGGCTTGATTTTGCGCCTGGTCAATCGCCAGGGTACACTGCTGCTGCGTCTTCGCCGTCGCGGGTGGGGTCGCGGTCGTGGGGCAGGGGTCGTTTTGCGCCGTGACGTTCTGTAAATTGAGCACGGCGCTCTGATAGTTCGTCCAGGCCGAATTCACCTGGGCCTGCGCCTGATTTTCCGCATCTTGCAGCGATGTGGGATTAATCTTTGCCAACACCTGCCCGGCCTTCACCACCTGCCCCACCGACACATCCAGTTCCGTCAGCGTCCCGGCGCTGGGAAAGTTCAGATCATAGACAGCCGTCGAGGCGATAGGGCCACTTGCCGACACGCTGACCGTAAGATTGCCTGTGCTCGTGCTTGTATATTGATATTGAATCGGCGGGGAACTGAAGACATGACCACTCAGCAGCAGCCCTCCACCAACCAGCGCCAGAATCAGCAGGGCAATCAGCCCAATCAGCACGATACGCCGACGATTGAAGAATCCCTGCCCAGGTTCCTCCTCGTCAAGATCATCTTCTTCAAGCCAGCGGGCAAAAGATGTCCCTGTTTGCGGCATACTACTTTGCGACATAGAACATGCACTCCTTTTTAGAGCGAGTGTTTTTAGGATTCCCTTATAGGCCGGTCATTATTGTCCAGTTGGCAAGGCGAGCAGAATCGTCACCGCCTGCGCCGCAATGCTTCCATTCGAGGCTTTCGCGCCCGTCGCCGTCACAGCCGCGCCGATCTTCAGGTCGGTCACCTTCGCCGCGCCAATCTTGGAGTAAATCGTCGCGCTGTCCAGCTTCACGTTGTAATTGGTCCCATCGGTGCCGGTAATCGTCATATTCGGCCCGCTGATGGTCGCCACCGTGCCGCTCAAGACCTTCGCCCCGGCAGGCAGACCACCCTCAACCGTGCCGGTCCCGCCGCCCAGGCCGCCAGCCCCACCCCGGCCAGCGCCAGTTGGCCGACAGCGCGCAGGAATCCCAGCGCCAGGGGTCGCTGTTCTGCGGGGGCCAGGCGTCGCCGTTCCGCGCGGGGTGGGATTTCCGCCGGGGAACCCACCACCGTTACCACCACCTGTGCCGGTGCCAGTCGCCTGTCTGATCGCCACCTGCACCGCGCTGTAGGTGCCGTCACTGTTGGCCTTCACAATTACCTGCACCCGTGTGCCGTCCTGAATGTCACTCGCCGAAGTCTTCTGCTGGCTGGAATAGCGGGTGCGCGCGCTCAAGGTCACCAACGCTTCACCTTTGGTCGTTTGCACTGTCATCTGCGTGCTGTTGACGGCGGTGATCGTTCCCGTCGCTACCTGGAATTGTGGAGTAGCCGGGCAGGTTGGGGTGGGCGTCACCGAAACTGTGTTCGCCGCCGCGCTGCCGCCGCAGCCCGCCAGCGCCAGACCGGCCAGCAGCCCAACCGCCCCCAGCGGGAGCAAGCGCTTCACAAGCATTGTATGAAACCTCCACCATTTCCCTTTTATGTGAGTTTCATTGGAAGAGATAGCAGTATTCATCAGCACTGTACATGAGGAATGTCAGAGCATATTCGCTAATCTGCAAAATATTTGTAAAGCACGCTGACAGCCGATTCACAGGCCCTCAATTGGCAAATGCAGAGCCTTTGGGAGCACAGCCGATAGTAAGCAAGACGCCTTAGCGCCTGACCTGGAGCAGCTTATTGCCGCCCCAGGCCAGGCGCTAAGGCGTCTTACTCGAAAGCAGCAGCCTCTTGGTCTCGTTTTCGCAGCGGCACATCCTTCAGGAAGAACGCGACCAGCACGGTCAGCGCGCAGATGCCCACTGCCACCCAGAACGCCTGCTCAATCCCCAGCGCCAGCGTTTGGCGCGTCGCCTCCACAAGCTGATCGAGCAGACCAGGTGGCAAATGGCTTCCCACCTGCTGCCGATAGGTTGCATTCACCAGCACTTGCTGATTGGTGGCCGCGTTCAGCAGCGCGGCGGGCAACTGGCTGGCCGCCGGGGGCAGATGTTTCGGAAGTTCGCTGGCGACGGTATTGTTCAGCACTGTCCCGATCACCGCAACCCCCAGCGTCGATCCCAACGAGCGCAGATAGCTCATCGCGCCGGTTCCCGCGCCAAGCTGGCTCCGTGGGACAGCGTTTTGCACGGCAATCGAGAGGACCGGCAGCGCCATCCCAATGCCCACACCGATCACAACCATATTGCGCACCACGATCACCGGGCTGATGGAGGGATTGATCGTCGTCATCAAAAGCGCGCCCACCAGCAGTATCACGCACCCCAGGACCACTGCCCATTGATAGCGCCCGACTTTGCCAACCAGGAAGCCTATCGGAACCGCCGTCAGCATGACCGCCAGCGTCAACGGCGTCGCCACCACCCCTGAACTCGTCGCGGACTGCCCCAGCACGCCCTGGACAAAAAGCGGAATATAGACCACCATAGCAAGCAGCGCCATATTCGTCGTCAGACTCAGCAGCGCTCCCGCCACAAATACCTGATTGCGCGTCAGCCGCAGTGGCAAAATCGGCTCGGCAGCAAACCGCTCGTTTATAAAGAAGACTACGAACAGCGCACCAGAGGCGATCAATATGCCAACCACCTGTGGCGAACTCCAGGGAAACATCTGCCCACCCCAGGTCAAGCCAAGCAGCAGGCACGCCGTCGCGCCCGCCATGCTGACCGCGCCCAGCGCATCAATCCGGCGCAGCGCCGCCCATCCGCGATAGCCTGTGCTGCGCGTTGAAAGCGCTGCTGGCATCCAGAGGAACAAAGCAATCAACGCCAGAGGGACCAGCGGCACGTTAATATAGAAGACCCAGCGCCAGCCAAGATGATCGGTAATCCAGCCACCCGTCGTTGGGCCAATCACGCTTGCCAGCGTAAAGACGCCGATATTCAGCCCTTGCCAGCGAGGGCGCTCGGCAGGCGAAAAGATATCCGCTACAATTGTGGAAACCAGTGTTTGAATCGCGCCCGCGCTCAGCCCTTGCATCCCGCGAAAGGCGATCAGTTGGTTCATGGTCTGCGACGCGCCCGCCAGCGCCGAACTGACCAGAAAGAGCGTAATCGCGCCCATCAGCAGCCACTTGCGCCCAAATTGATCGGAAAGCTTGCCCGCGATGGGCACCATCATGGTAAAACATAGCAAATAGGCGGTAATCACCCAGGTATAGCGATCAAAGCCTTGTAGGTCGCCAATGATATGCGGCATCGCCGTATCCACAATCACCTGGTCCAACCCGGAAAGAAAGTTTGCCAGCATCAGACTGGCAAGTACCGCTGTCAACGCCCACCCTTGCAAGCGCCGCTTGTCTTCAGCCGGAGCAACCGTATCCTGCTGAGAAGAAGCCATTGTCATATGTTCCTCCATTTTCTATTGAATGAATGGCTAGTCATTCATCCCTAAAGCGTTAAAAAAATTGCCCCGCTCCAGGCATATTTTCTATTGAATGACTAGCCATTCATCCTTAAAAGTACAAAAAAAGCCCGACCCGCCAGGCAGCACAAACTTCTAATAGTGTTTGAGGATGCGCAGCACCATCTCGGCATCTGGCAGCGGCGGCTTGGCCGCGCCGGGGACCAGTCCCGTCAGGTTTCCCCCAACCGCCAGCCCCAGAATGCACGACTGATAGAGCCACGCCAACTGTACCGGGTCGCCGGAGACTACCTGACCGGTTGCCTGGCCCTCGCGAATGAGCCGCATGATGGCGCGCGTCATCACCTCGGACTGGCGCATTGCCAGTTGGCGCACTTCGGATGGCACCGCTTCATTGGTGAGCGCGTGCAGCACCACCAGCGTATATTCGGGCCTGCGATACATTCCCGAAAGCGTCTCCCTGGTAATCCAGAGCAGTTTCTCCCAGGGTGTTCCCGGCTGCTCCAGGGCTGCCTCGGATATTCTGCTGACACCGTTCAATGAGCGCTCGACCAGTTCGGCAAAGACTTCTTCTTTCGTGTGAAAGTAGCGATAGGCCAGCCCGTGACTGACGCCCGCTGCCGCCGCAATATCCACAATCTTGGTATCGGCCAGCCCCCTGCGCGCGAAGACCCCAGCAGCAGCCTGGAGCACCTGCTCTTTGCGCTCATCACGAATGCGCTGGTTCGCTTCTTCAGTCCGTGGCATTTCGCCCTCTCCCCGCTTTTCTGATGAATGACTCTTCATTCATTGAAAAAATGATACCATGGACCTCTCAAATCTGTCAAGGGGGAAATCATCCCTAGCCTTCTTGATAGACCACCTGTCCGTCAATCATGGTCAGCGTCACGCGCGAAAGCAGATCGAACGGATCGCCCGACCAGATCACCAGGTCGGCATCTTTCCCGGTTTCCAGGCTGCCGATGCGTTCGGAAACGCCCAGAATCTCCGCCGGATGCAGGGTCAGCGCCTTTAACGCCAAATCAGTCGAAAGGCCATTTTTGATTGCCAGGATGGCCGCTGTCATCAACTGATGAATGGGCACCACGGGATGATCGGTGGTAATCGCCACTTTCACGCCTGCTGCCGCCAGGATGGCAGGCGTCTCGAAGGTTTTGTCGCGCAGTTCCACTTTATAGCGCCCCGACATGGACGGACCCACCACGGCGGGCACGCCCCGGCTCGCCAGTTCTTCGGCCACTTTGTGGCCTTCGGTGCAGTGCTCCAGGCTCATTTCAAAGCCAAACTCGTCGCGCAGGCGCAGGGCGGTCATGATGTCGTCGGCGCGGTGGGCGTGTATGCGCATGGGGATTTTCTTTTCCAGCACCAGCCCAATCGCCTCCAGCTTCAGATCGCGCTCGAAGGCATGGCCTGGCCCTCCTTCAGCGTAGCGCTTTTCCAGGTAGGTCTGCGCCTTGCTGAAAATCTCGCGGAAGAGGGCAGCCGTCGCCATGCGCGTGCTAGGCGATTTTTTCTGCGGGCGATAGGTGAACTTGGGGTTTTCGCCCATGGCAGCCTTGATGCCTGAGGGCGCGCGCAGCGCCGCCCTATCGACAATCAGCCCGGCGTGCTTGATGACAACGCATTGCCCGCCGATGACGTTGCCGCTGCCTGGCTTCACTTCGGAGGCCGTTATTCCTGCTTTGCGCGCATCATCGAAGGCAATATCCTCCAGGTTGATGCCATCCAGCGCGCGCAGATGCGGCGCAATCGGCTCGACCAATTCGTTGGTATCGTCGCCCGCCGCGCCAACGCCCTGTTCGTCCAGCCCCAGGTGGGTATGCGCATCGATTAAGCCAGGCGTAATGACCTTTCCCGCCGCATCGATCACCCGCGCGCCCTCCGGCGCGCGCACATCGCGCCCCAGCGCGACCACCTTCCCCGCATCGATCAGCACCACCCCGTCAGCAATCTCCGGCCCGCTTGCCGTCAAAATACGCCCGCCTGTAATCGCAATCATGGCATCTTATCCCTTTCGCCAGCAGAAGACTCATACCCATGCCTCAATCCCTGCTCTCCCTGCCCCATTGTAGCATACGTCTATCCATTCGAGCGCCGCCGCAGGAGCGGATTGCCTCATGGTATATTATGACTGAGGAGACGGTAATGAACACCGACGGTTTCTGGCGAGCGCTAGAGACGCTGGCGCAAACCTCAACCATTATCATTGATCGCCCCAAGGGGTCGGCGCACCCGCGCTATCCCGATTTTCTGTATCCGCTGGACTACGGCTATTTAGAGGACACGGCTTCCGGCGACGGCATGGGCATCGATGTCTGGGTTGGCAGCCTGCCCGAAAAGCATCTGACCGCGCTGGTCTGCACGGTGGACCTGCTCAAGCGCGAATCAGAGATCAAGCTGCTGCTGGGCTGCACGCCACAGGAAATGCAAGACGTGCTGGCGATTCACAACAGCGGCGAGCAATCGGCCATTCTGCTGGAGCGCGAAAGCGAACGATAGCGGCAAAACTTTCTGGAGCGATACCTGCTCTAAGCAAATAAACCTGGAGGCGTGATGAACTGGGCAACGTTCGCCATCGAGGCGCTGAGCAAAGGCCAGACGGCGCAGATCAAGCCCAGGGGCCATTCGATGCGCGGCAAGGTGAACGATGGCGACAGGGTGACGCTCGCGCCGTGCCAGCCCGACGACCTGCGCGTTGGTGATATAGTGTTAGTCCGCGTGCAGGGGCATGTCTATTTGCATCTGATTAAAGCTATTGATCGTGGCCGCTTCTTGATTGGCAATAACCGCGGCGGCATCAATGGCTGGGTCGGTCCCAACAGCATTTATGGCAAGGCCGTTCAGGTCGAGCCAGCTTGATAGCGGAAACGAGAGGTCGCATACGATGAACGAATCCCCGGAGAACTGGAATCTGGAAACCCTGCTGGTGCATACCGGCGAGCATCAGGTTCCGCAAGACGTTGCCCAGCAAGGCATGCCCACCACCCTGCCCATTTATGCGACCGCGACGTTTCTGCATGCCGACGCCGACGCGCTGGACGCTGCCTTCGAGCCGACCCCGCCAGATGAGCCGCCGGTCTACAGCTATGCGCGTCATGGCAACCCCACTGTGGTGGGCCTGGAACGCGCTGTGGCCGCAGCCGAAGGTGGCAAGGGCGCGGTGGCCTTTGGGTCGGGCATGGCGGCACTGCACGCGGCGCTGCTGGCAGCCGGGCTGGCTCCGGGCGAAACGGTGATTGCCGCCAATAACCTCTATGGCGCAACCACTAATCTGCTGCTGAAGGTTTTCGCGCCGATGGGTGTGAACGTTGTCCTGCGCGATGTGACTGATACTGCCGCAACGTGCCAGGCCATCGAGCAAGAGCAGCCTACCGTTATCTTGCTGGAAACAGTGTCGAATCCGCTGTTGCAAATCTGTGATCTGCCAGCCCTGGCCGCAGCGGCGCGCAAGGTGGGCGCGGTGACCGTTGTCGACAGCACATTTACGACGCCCATTGTGCTGCGCCCGCTGGAACATGGGATCGATATTGTGGTGCACAGCGCTACGAAGTATCTGGGCGGGCATGGTGACGCGCTGGGCGGCATCGCTGTCGCCAACAGCGGCTTTCATCTCGACGCGCTGTCTGGCTATGTGCGCATGCTGGGCGGTGTGCTCAGCCCCTTCGAGGCCCGATTGATTTCGCGCGGCTTGAAGACGCTGGCGCTGCGCATGGAGCGGCACTGCGAGAACGCCGCCGCCATCGCAGAGTGGCTCGCTCAAGACGCCAGAGTCAGCCGCGTGCATTACCCTGGCCTGCCAGCGCATCCGCAGCATGAACTGGCAGGCTGCCTGCTGCGCGACCATCGCTATGGCGGCGTGGTCTCGTTCGAGATTCGCGACGCTGACCGCGCCGTCGTGCATCGCTTCATGGATGCGCTGCGCCTGTGCCTGTGTGGGACGAGCCTGGGCGATGTGTATAGCTTGCTGTCCTATTCGGCGCTGTCGTCGCATCGCACGCTGACGCCCGCCCAGCGCGCCGAACAAGGCATCAGCGATGGATTGGTGCGCCTTTCAGTGGGCATCGAGCACGCCAGCGACATCATTGCCGATCTTGACCAGGCGCTGGCCGCCTGCCAGGCTGGAGCGTAACCCCTATACAACAGCGCTGAGCAGCGCTATAATGTGCCAGATATAACTGCTCAGGTGAGAAAGGGTTGTCGATGGACGCGATCAGCGAGGCGCAGGCGTATCTGGCGCAGGGAAAGACGCAGCTTTGGCAGGGGCAGGCGCAAGAGGCCGCCGCTGCCTTTGCGCAGGCTACGCAGCTTGCCCCCGATCTGGTGGCGGGCTATCTTGGGCAGGGGCAGGCTGCACTGGCGCTCGATTCCTTCGGGACGGTACAGATGGCCTGTCGGCGCGTGCAAGAGTTGGCGCTTTCCGGGCCAGAGGTGGCGCTGGCGAACGCGCTGCTGGCAGTGGTGGACCAGCAATATGAGCGCGCGCTGGAAGCGGCAGACCAGGCGATTGGCGCTGACCCCAGCCAGGCGTATCCCCACGCGCTGCGCAGCCATTGCCTGCGCCAGCTTGGGCGCGATTACGAGGCAGCGCTGGCGGAGGCGAAGGCAGCGCGCATGGGCGGCAACACCGACTTTCGCCTGCTGTTCCCACCGGTCAGGCCAGCTTCCCTCACGCTGAACGCCCGGCCAGCGCCAGCCAACGAGGGCCAGCCAGCGTGGCAGCCACCTTCGCCGCTGCGTCGGCGGGTGATTCGCTTTCGCTTTGCCACGCGCAGTCTGGGCCTGGCAACGCTGAGCGTGATAGCCATCAACGTCATTGTGTTTGTGCTGGGCGTGGTTTCCTTCGATGTCTACGTTCAGACGATTGGCCTGGGCCTGCTCATCCTGCAAGGGCAGGTCTGGCGGCTGGGCACGGCGATCTTCTTCAATTTTGAGTGGTTGGACCTGCTCATCAACATGCTCTGGCTGTATATCATGGGGCGCTGGGTCGAGCAGTTGTATGGCCCTGGGCGCTTCTGGCTGATTTACCTGGGTTCGGGCATCTTCGGCGGTTTGCTTACCCTGCTGGTGGCGCAGCAGTTCGCGTTCGTCGGGGCGGCTACGGCGGTGCTGGGCGTCTTTGGAGCACTGGGCGCGCACCTGTGGCATCGGGGCGGGGGGGCTGGCCTTACGCTGGGAAGCTGGCTCTTCTGGCTCGTGCTCAACCTGGCGCTGACCTTTGCCTTCAGCAGTTTCTGGCTTCCTACGGAGATAGGCGGTCTGGCAGCAGGGCTGCTGCTGGGCCTGCTGCTGCTGCCAGACTATTGGAAGCCGCTACGCTTCTATCTCAAGCAAGGGCAGCGCTCGCGAGCATTCAACTTTGCCCTGCGGCCCATTCTCTGGACGCTGGCAGTCGACGCGGGCCTGCTGCTGTTCGCCGCGCTGGTGATTCGCGGAGCGTCTCTCTAGCGGGTTGTTTTAATTGCTGCCCTCATCTGATTCGTCATCGGAAAGATCATTGCGGCGGTTCTGGCGCAGCAGTTCTTCGATGTCTTGAATCAAGACATCGGCGCTGGGCAGATCACCAGACGTGCGCGGCGGCGGAGCCTCACCGGCAACGGTGTGTTCAGGCTCGGCAAAGAGCGTGATGTCATCATCCAACCCGGAAGTCAGGCGTTCCTCAAGCTGGCGTACATAGTTGGCGGCCTCGGGGTCTTGCGCCACGACCGCCGAAACCCGTTCCTGAAAGCGGGTGGCACCCAACTGAAGCTCGCGCAGATTCAGCTTCAGGCTCAGCACCTCATTCAGCCGACCCAGCAGCGCCGCCGATACTTGCAGGTTCGGCGAAACGGTCAGATAGTGCGGGGCCGCGCCCCACAGGCTGAGCGTGTCGATGTGCTGGCGATAGCAGGCGTCGTGGAGCACGCCCAGAATGCCGGTTGGTCCCTGATATTTTGAGCCATTCAGCCCCATGCGCGTCAGTTCGGCGGCCACATGGTTGGAGGTGGAAGTCGCCGTAATCGGCACCGGGCGCGTGTGCGGCACATCAGCCAGCAGCCCGCCCAGCAGGGCCGCCTCCGAGACATGCAGCCGCTGGCAGAGCGTGGTAATGATGTTGGTAAAAGTCTTCCAACGCAAGTTTGGCTCGGTGCCCATCAACAAGATGACATCGCGCGGCGGCTCCAGGCGGCGGCGCGAGCGTGTTGCCCCTTCGGGTGGTTCGGGACGGCGCGCGTAATAGAACTCGTTGGTCGGCCAGCTAATCTCGCGTAGCACGCCGCCCGCCAGTTTGGTTTGTGGGCGCGTGTCGGTGAAGGCAAAAAACTCTTCCGCGTCAATTTCCGCAAAGCGGCGGGCATTCCAGCGATCAATCAAGAAATGCACCGCCCAGGACGCCGCGCCTGCCGCGTCGTTCCAGCCGGCAAAAGCGGCAATTAACAAGGGATTCTGCAATTCAGGAAGCTCGGTGAGGCGCAGCGATTCTGGCATTGGCTCGGCTTGCGCGCCTTCGGGTTCCCGTTCAGCTTCGTCTGCCATATGTTCTCCCGGATTTCTTCCCCATGCCCGCCAAAACAGTTCAGTGCTTTCTGCTCTACTTAAAAAGTGTATCACACGCAGTAAAACTTCGCGCGTTCTCTTCGTTGCCGCAAAAGCACAGGCCGCGCGACAACGAAGCGCGTTCATCTCTTCCTGCTGTTTGGCAATTTGTCAAAGCTGGTAGCGCTCCAGGCCAGCGCTGGGGTCATTCGGATTGATCAGCCCCCAAAGCGCGACGGGATGCCCAGCCGTGTCCCAGGCCATCACGAGCGAGCCTGCTTGCGGCGCTTGCACCACGTAGCGCCAGGCAGAGCCGCCCGACGCGAGCGCGTAGACGCCCTGCGCCGCCTGGCTGCCCTGCACGCCAGGTACAATGTATGGGTCTTGCAAAAACACCGCGTAGAGAGAGCCATCGGGGGCTGTGTAGATTGAATCAGCGATCAATAGATCGTTTCTGGAGGCCAGCTTCTGCCAGGTTGCGCCGCCATCGGTTGACCGCAGATAGATGCGGCTGCCTGGTGGGGCAGCGCGCACCACCTGGCCCAGCAGCGTGCGGCCATCTCCGCCGGTCGCTATGAGGTCAACCGGCTGCCCTTGATACTTCGGATTGAATGGCTGCCACGACGCGCCGTCGTTGTGGCTTTGCATGAACAAAGTGCAGGTGGTGGCGCAGTCCGCGAAGTCTAGCTGAATATAGAGTGTGGTGCTGGTGGCAAGCAGTTCATTGATGTTGGCGTTGGCGGGCGCTCCGGCAAAAAGGCCCGTTGTGTCGACCCAGGCAAACGCCTGCCCCGCCACGCTGGCCGCCAGCCGTTGATAGCCGACACCGCCTGACTGATGCGGGGCGATGAACAGCGTGGACCCGACCCAAACCCATTGCGCGTATAACAGGTCTTGCGACTGAGTGGTCCCAAGGGGTGGCAGCGCCCAGCGGCTCCAGTGCGCGCCGCCATCAAAGCTGCGATAGAGCTGCGCGGCCTGGGGCGACGAACACGGCTGGCAGGGGCTTGCCAGCAGCGCCACATCCCGCGCGTTGGTGGGGTCAATCGACAGGTTGCAGGTGACCGCGCTGGTTGGCCCGACAAGCGTTTGCCAGCTTGCACCAGCGTCGGCGGTGACGCCAATAATCAAGGGCACCGGCTGCCCTTCAGAGCGAATCTGCGGGCCACAGGTATAGCCCGTTCCGGGCGCGCTGGGTGCAAACGCTATCCACGACGCATAATGCGGCCCGGCCAGTGTCCAGCCTGGTCCTGGCAGAGGCTGCGATGAAGCGAGGGGCGCATAGCTAAAATAGCCGCCGCCAGGCGTGGGCGATGGCCCGCCGTCAAAGAGGCTGAGCGCCTGGCTGCGCACCGATGGCACGCTCGCCAGCACCAGCAGGGCCGCCAGGAGCGCGCCGCAGCCAATTATCAGACGCCGGGTGCGCGTGGTGGTAGGATGGCACGGCCCCGATGATGAGCGCGCCGCAAAGGCGGGGTCAGTCTCGCTGTCTCTCTCGTCGAGCGCGCTCACCTCAACTTCAAAATCATCGGCTGAGGATGCGCTCTCATGGAAGTTCGTCATGTATTCCAGCCCTCTCGCTTTACAAGGCGACGGCGCTATGGCAACATAATAGCATGAAAATCATTATTGCTCCTCAGGCGCTCAAAGGTAGTCTTGAGGCCACCCAGGCTGCGGCGGCAATCGCACGCGGCGCGCGGCGTGTCTGGCACGACGTGCAGTATACATTGCTGCCCGTGGCCGATGGCGGCGAAGGCACGACGCGGGCGCTGGTGGAGGCCAACAGCGGGCAGATGATTATAGCCAATGTCACCGGGCCGCTGGGCGAACCTGTGGAGGGGTTTTTCGGCATCCTGCCAGCGACGGACGGGCCAGCCACGGCGGTGATTGAAATGGCCGCTGCTGCCGGGCTGCCGCTTGTGCCCGAGAAGCAGCGCAACCCGCGTATAACGACGACGCGCGGCGTTGGCGAACTGTTTCGCCTGGCACTGGACCGAGGCTGCCGACGCTTCATCATCGGCATTGGCGGCAGCGCCACCAACGACGGCGGCGCGGGCATGGCCCAAGCGTTGGGCGCGTCGCTGCTGGATGACGGCGGCGCGGAACTGCCCGCAGGCGGCGCGGCGCTGGCCCGGCTGAGCCGGATTGATGCCAGCAGGCTTGACGCCAGGCTGCAAGAATGCACCGTTCTGGTGGCCTGCGATGTGACCAATCCCTTGTGCGGACCAGAGGGGGCGTCGGCCATTTATGGTCCGCAGAAAGGCGCGACGCCCGCCATGGTGGCTGAACTGGACGCCGCGCTGGCGCATTACGCGGAGATTATCAAGCGCGATCTGGGCAAAGACGTGCGCGACGTGCCCGGCGCTGGCGCGGCGGGCGGGCTGGGCGCGGGAGTGCTGGCGTTCTTCAACGCGACGCTGACGCCTGGCGCGGCGCTCATCCTCGATACGCTGCGGCTGGACGAGCATCTGCGTGGCGCGGCGCTGCTCTTCACTGCCGAAGGCCGCCTGGATGGGCAGACCGTCTATGGTAAATCGGTTGGGGCGGTGGCCGCCCGCGCGCAGGCACAGGGCGTGCCTGTTGTGGCGCTGGCCGGAAGCCTGGGCGATGGCTACGAGGCGTTGTATCAGATTGGCGTGAGCGCTGTTGTCCCGTTGCCCGACGCCCCGATGCCCCTGGACACAGCGATGCAGCGCGCCGACGATTTGCTGGCCGCAGCCGCCGAACGCGCCGCGCGGCTTATTCGTATGGGGTGGCAGATGCCTCCAAAGGAGTGAATGTATGCTCAACATCAGACGTTATCAAAGTTCAGACAGCGACATTGTATGGAAGTTGCACAACGACGCCATGGTGCCGACAGGCGCGCACCTGGGCAACGATTCCTGGTACGATGATGTGCTCCATATCGATGAGGTGTATCTGCAAAACGGCGGCGAATATCTGGTTGGCGAATATGACGGGCAGGTCGTGGCAATGGGCGGATTGAAACGAACGACCGCCGAGCGCGCCGAGGTAAAGAGAATGCGTGTCGCGCCGGAGTATCAGCGGCACGGGTTCGGCCAGGCGATGCTGGAGGCGATTGAGCAACGGGCCAAAGAACTGGGCTACGCGACGCTGCACCTGGATACGGGCGTGACGATGCTCGCCGCTCAGGGCCTCTACCGCAAAAACGGCTATCAGGAAGTTAGCCGGGGAACGATTGCAGAGGTAGAGGTGATCTTCTTTGAAAAGCGTATTAACCAGGGGTAGCCCGGCAAACTTCCTCATATCCCTGGTGCCCGAAGGCTATTTGCGCAGGAACGGCAGCAGGCCGCTCAAGCGGCTGCTTTTGCGCGGGGCTGCCGCCAGCGGCCCTTCGTGCGCCTGGCGGATGATCTCGCGCAGTTGGTCCAGGTGCGAGTCTTCGTGCATCAGGCCCAGCAGGAAGCGGCCATAGGCATTCATCGGCCCCAGGCTGGCAAGCGAGCCACCATACGTAAAGGCGACCTCCAGATGCGGCTCGGAGGGCCAGGCATCCAGAAAGGCGTGGCGCATGCGGCGGCTTTCTTCGAGCCGCTGGCGAAGCTGCATCACCGAATGCACGGTGCGCCAGTCTGTTTCATAGCGCGAGCGGCCTTCGATCTCGATGCCGCGCGCCAGTACGGTGCCCAGCGCCGCCGCTTCCTCAGAAGAGGCCGTGGCGTGAACAATCACATGGCCCAGCGTCCAGGCCAGATTCGCCTCTTCCGACGTGCCGAAGGTGTCATTGGCGGCTGGGTCTTCCGGCACAAAGACGACATCGGCGGCGGTGGCCTCCGCGATGATGCCCAGCATGGTATCGATCATCTCATCGCTCAGTCGATGTAAATCAGCCTTAGAAAGATCGCGAGTGAGGTCGGCCACCGTTTGTGTTCCTGAGCGCACTCCGGCAAAATCTAACATAATGCTTCCCCATTCTTAACAATGATAGCTTACGATGAATAAGTAGCACATATTCCATGCGCTCAACAATGGGGTGTTAGCTCGCTAACGTTACACCGTTCCCTCTATATGGTATGCTTTGGGCACATCCGATATACAGCGCAGTATGTTCAGGTAAAATGATGGTGCCCCAGCCAAAGGAGGTTTCCGCAATGGACTTTGCTCTCAGCAGCGAACAATTGATGGTTCAGGAAACGGTGCGCCGCTTTGTTGATCGTGAACTTATCCCCCTGGAAGCCGAGGCGCTGCGCAACGAAGGCCGTTACGCCCACGCCATCCCCGACGACAAATACCATGAACTTCAGGAGAAGGCCAAGGCGATGGGCTTCTGGGGCATCAACACCCCCAAAGAATACGGCGGCGCAGACCTGGGCGCGGTAATGACGGCGCTCATCGCGATGGAAATGGGGCGCACGCTGATTCCCTTCACCTTTGGCGGCGGCGCTGATAACATCCTTTATGAAGGCAACGAAGATCAGAAGCGCCGCTATCTCATCCCCACGATTGAGGGCAAGCTGCGAAGCTGCTTCGCCATCACCGAGCCGGGCGCTGGCTCTGACCCGTCGGCCATTCGCACCACTGCCGTCAAAGATGGCAACCATTGGGTCATCAATGGCGAAAAAATCTTCATTACGGGCGGGAACGAAGCCGATTTTGTGATGGTTGTCGCGGTGACAGATAAGAATGCCGATGTGCATAACGGCGGCGCGACCTGCTTTATCGTTGACCGCGAAATGGGCTGGAAATCAAGCCCGATTCCCACGATGGGCGGCTGGTCCCCTGCGGCGCTGTCGTTTCAGGATGTGCGCGTGCCCGAAGAGAACGTGCTGGGCGAAGTGGGCATGGGGTTCAAGCTGGGTATGAATTGGATTGGTCAGGGCCGCTGGCTGATCGCCTCGCGTGCTGTGGGCACGGCGGAACGGCTGCTGCAAATGGCAATCGACCATTCCAGGCAGCGTGTGACCTTCGGTCAGCCCATCGCTGAGCGCCAGGCCATCCAGTGGATGATTGCCGATTCACGCGTGGAGATTCAGGCGTCGAAATGGCTGGCGCTCTACGCCGCCTGGAAAGCCGAGCGCAGGCTGGACACGCGCCACGACGCGGGCATCGCCAAGCTGTATGCTTCCAATATGGTGAACCGCGTGGTTGATCGCGTGATGCAGATACACGGAGGCATGGGCTATACTAAAGAGATGCCCATCGAGCGCTGGTATCGCGATGTGCGCGTGACGCGCATTTACGAGGGCACCGACGAGATTCAACACTTCATCATTGCCCGCGACCTGCTGCGTGGCTATGTGAAATTGGGCGAGTGGATTGCCAACGAAGACTAGCCCCCGCAGGAGGTTTACAGACCCATCGTTCTTGACACGCCACCCATAAAGCTGATCGCAACCGACCTGGACGGCACGCTGCTGCGCCCCGGCGAAATCGTTTCCGAACGCAATCGCCAGGCGCTTCAGCGCGCCCAGGATGCGGGGTTGATTGTTGTCCTTGTGACCGGACGCCCGCCGCGCAGCATGCGCCCCATTGCCCACAACGCCGGAGTCAGCGGCCTGGCCGTCTGCTCCAACGGGGCCATCATCTATGATCTGGCCGACGATGCCATTGTGGACCGCTGGCCGCTCGACCCGGAAATCGTTGCCGAGCTTATTCGCCAACTGCGCGAGGCTGTCAAGGGCACGGTGTTTGCGCTGGAATATGGCCTGCGCTCTGGCCGGGAGCCAGGCTATCCCACGCCACCCAGGCCCATCCCACAGCAAGAGGTGTTGATCGGCGATATTTTCGAGTTAGCCCACGAGTCAGCCGTCAAGTTGATTGCCTATCATCCGGAAATCCCAGCTGAGACGCTGATGGAAACGGCGCAGTTGGTTGCAGGGGAAACGGCGCTCGCCACATATTCAGGCGTGGGGTTCATCGAGATCAGCGCGCCAGGGGTCCACAAAGCCTGGGCGCTGGAGAAGCTGTGTGACGGCCTGGGCATTCGCGCCGCAGAAGTGCTGGCTTTTGGCGACATGCCCAACGATCTGCCGATGCTTGCCTGGGCGGGTCGGGGCGTGGCGGTCGCCAACGCGCACCCGGCGGTACTGGCGCAGGCTGACGAAATCGCCCCGACCAATGTGGAAGATGGCGTGGCCGTGATCATCGAGCGGCTGCTCGATGGCAATTTGCGGCCTGGCCCCTGACCTCCAACGAAGCGGTGGCAGATTACGCGCCTGCTGCTTCGCCTATGACTTGCCGCTTGAGGCTTTCCACCCAGATTTGATGGCCGCGCTTCAGATTACCTGTCAGGAAGGCGCGACCTACGCTAGGCAGGATGCCCGCTTGTGTTTCTTCGGTGACGACGTGGCTTTCGTGGCCGTCATAGGCAATGTGCCAGCCATGATAGGCGCGCAGGCCAGCAGGGCCTTTGCCGTCCCATTCGATGGCGACGTTCGGCTCGAAGACGAGCACTTTGCTGCGCACGACGACGCCAAAGGTTTTCCAGGTGAACTCAACGCCTGGCCCTAGCTCTTCGGCGTCCAGGCGCATCCACGCGCAGTTGGAGTACCACTCCGGCCAGCGTTTGGCCTGGATGAGCCAGGGCCAGATGCGCGCTGGCTCGGCGGGAATGATGATCTCGTTGAGGGCATAAATGGGGGCGCGCTGCGGGGTCATATCTTCGGGCCAGTGCATCATTGGTCCCCTTGTGTCTGCTGAGCAGCAGTTATTCGGTGGCAGCGGAGCCACCGAGCGCATTTTACCCCAACAGGCTATCACAGGCAAGCCAACGATTCGGTGAATACAATCCCCTTAAAGGGGACAAGTGCCGAATGATGAGATATACCCAAACGGGAGCGGCGCGCCTTTGATACGAAGAGACCCCCTCAGAGGAGAGGAATTCGCCGCCCTGGATCAGGAATCTACATCGAACCGGCATTGCCCTCCTCGCGCTGAATATAGCCCTTCAGGGCTTGTAGATCACCCATCAGGGGATGGGGATGCCATCCGTCCCAGCCAAGGTGCTCGCGGGATAAGCCAGACTGATCGAGAAGCTGATGCACCTCATCACAAATGGTGCCTACCAGTGAGACCCTTGCTTCGATGTCGAGCGTCTCTGCCAGCGCTCGCAGCAGGGGATCAAGCCGCGAGGCCGTGGCCCGTTTGCGAAACTCAAACGCCAACCATTTCCAATAGGGGCCGTAGTCGTGTTCGAGCAGCAGGCAGAGCCGCATGACCGCTTCCGTAAACTGTCCCATCGCGATCTGAATGGCGACCGGATCACGTCGGTGTGTTAAGCGATCCAAGAAATTGTACTGTCCGTAGTGCCACACATGAAAGAGTTCCTGCTCCACACGTGCCAACCAGATGTGGCGAGGGTAGGTATGAAAGGCTGCGCGCCAGCGGGCAAATGTTCCAGCAGGATCGTACAGCACAAGGCCGTGACGAATGCGATAGAGGGCGTGATCGCGGTTGTACGTCCGATCGTTCATCTGCTGCCAGGCATCGGGATCATCATATCCCAGTTCCTCTTTGAAAAAGCGCTCAAGGGACGTGACATCGATATTCTCATCCGGGTAGCGAAAGTGGAATCCCTGCCACTCACGAGGCGCATCAAGACGCACACGTCGAGCAAGTTCTTCCCCAGAAACCAGGTAATCCTGCTCAGCAAGGAACAGGGTAAACATCGGTCCCCATCCATGATCTTGTGAGAGGTCGTCATCCGCACCATAAATCTGTGAACCGTGAAAGAGTCCAGCCATGACACGGTTCTCAAGGTGAGGAAAGTGCTGCTGGAGATAGGGGAGGCCCCATTCTCGAAAGAAGGTCTGGGCAATCTCAAGTCCCTTTGACATACCATGTTCCCCTTCTCCCATACAAGATACGTGTCAAAACCATCCCCATCCCACGTTGTGAGATAGGCGTCTCCCCATTGACTGGAGGGAGTTGTGACCATCATCAGACCTGCGAAGCACCGTTTTACTTCCCATGTTCTCTTCAACTATACCAGATGAGGAGCGGTTCCTCCAAATCCAGGGTGGCGAATTCCTCCTATGCGCGCTGAGTCTTGCACGTCCACCTCACTCTTCAGCGCTTTCTCCGACAGCGAGAGTGCCATTCTGTGCTCCCTCTCCTCTGAGGGGGTCTCATACGAAGAAAGAAGATGCGTATGAGGACGGGCGTCTCACCCTTCCTCTGGCACCATTTCCGAGTTCCAAATGATTTCCCACAGATGCCCATCTCGATCTTTAAAGTAGCCTGAGTAGACCCCGAAGGGACGCTGGTAGGGATGACTCGTCACCGTGGCCCCGGCAGCTTCAGCCTGTTTCATCAGGGCATCGACTTCTTCTTTGCTGCGCGCAAGATACCCGATGCTGAACTCGGTGGAACTGGCTGCCCCCAGCGGCTCGGTGGCATCTTTGGCTAATTCCGTCCGGGGATAGAGGGCGAGTATGACTCCATTGCGGAGGTGAAAATTGACGATTGCCCCTGACGGATGGGTTTCATCCCCTTTGAACTCCGTGCCGATAATCCCAGCGGTGGGCCAGCCCAGGCCATCACGATAAAAGGCCAGCGCTTGTTCGAGATCGTTGACCCCCAAGGTAATTACCGAAATACGCGGGGTCATCTGAGAGGTTGCCATCGTTCCTATCCTTTCTGCGTTGTATTACTGCCTGGAAGGCGAAATCACAGCTATGGATGAGGAACGCAATTTATATACCTTTGAGAAAGGTAAACCAAATGCTGCGGCGGCGCTGCTAGATCAGGGCGCACTCGGCCTCGACGTAGCTGGGCTGGACCTCGCGGAAGCCCAGCCGCCGATAGAACTCCTGAATCGGCTCGCCTTCGGTGACAACCAGCATGACAGAGACATAGCCATGCTGATGGAGTTTTTGCATGGCCCGGCGCACCAGCGCTGTGCCGATGCCGCGATGCCGATAGCGCGGCAGCACGGCCATATCATCGATCAGCGCCGCGCCTTGCCAGCGGCTCACGAGGACTGTTCCGGCCAGCTTGTGCTTCTGGCGCAGTTCGGCCACAAACGAGCATTCCGGCAGGGCGGCGTTGTCTGACTCGGCCAGCAATTGGGCGGTTTCCGTCAGCCAATCGGTGGGCGAGCGGTCCCGACCATCGGCCTCGTCCAGCGCGGTATCGCGAAAGAGCGCGCCCAGCAGGTCGGTATCTTCATAGCCGATGGGGCGCACGCGATAGAGCATGCTGACCACGCCCGGCCCGACTCCGTCCTCTTCTTCGTCGATCTGGCGCGTGGCAGCTATCATGGGAGTATAGCGCCGCAGTTCGCGAAAGCCTGCCGCGTCAAACGCGGAGGCGTGGCGCGCCTCGTAGGCGGCGCGGATGCGGCGAGCGCCCGCTTCCTGGGCGCGCTCGACGGCTGCCCGCGCCACCTGTTCGACGACTTCGCCTCCAGCGGAAGGCAGCAGGGCAATGCCTTCAAGCTGAGCCTGGGCATCGCGCACGTTGAAACAGAGCCGCCCCAGGGGCCGATTGGAGCGCCAGAGCAAGAAGCGCCGCCCGCGCTCGTCCAGTGGGTCATCGAGGAAACGCGCCAGTTCGTCGTGCTGCGTTTGCTTGTCGCGCAGCAGGCGCAGGTCGGGTTCAACCAACGCCTCGCTGGGCACCATGGGTGTGCGGCCCTCGCGCGACAGCGCCACCCAAACAGGGCCGTCCTCTGGCCGAGCGAGACGCCACTCAACAACAGTGTCGAGGCTCGCGCCGTTCCCATTGAGCATCTCTGGCATGCTTTCTGTACCCTACTGAAGAGCAACGCACAGGCAGATATGCTGGCCCATCTCCGCCTGCGACTAAACGAGATAACCGCCGCTTAGCGGCTACAGCTTCTCTGATGTTGCCTTGGCCTGTGTAAACAGCAGCAGATAGTCGCGGCCTCCGGCCTTTGAATCGGTCCCCGACATGTTGAACCCGCCGAATGGATGCACCCCCACCAGCGCGCCGGTGCATTTGCGATTGAAATACAGGTTGCCAACATGGAACTCGCGTTTGGCGCGCTCGATGCGTGCCCGGTCACGCGAATACAATGAGCCGGTTAATCCATATTCCGTGCCATTGGCAATTGCCAGCGCGTCCTCGAAATCGTGCGCCTTGATGATCGCCAGGACCGGCCCGAAAATCTCCTCCTGGGCAATGCGCGCCGTTGGCGACACGTCGGCAATGATGGTTGGCTCGATAAAGTAGCCGCCGCTCTTTGTTCCGCCGCCCAGCAGCAGATGGCCCTCCTGTTTTCCTACTTCTATGTAGCCCTGGATTTTCTGGAAAGCGTTCTGGTCGATTACCGCGCCCAGCGCGTGCTGCGGGTCGGTGGGGTCGCCCAGCGTCAGCGCTCGCGCTTTTTCTGTGACCTTCTTCACGACCTCATCATACACCTGTTCGACAATAATGGCGCGCGAGCCAGCCGAACATTTCTGCCCCTGGAACCCAAAGGCCGAGGCGACAATGCCAGCCGCCGCGTCGTCCAGATCAGCCGTTTCATCGATCACGACGGCATCTTTGCCGCCCATCTCCAGAATGGTGCGCTTAATCCAACGCTGGCCCGGCTGGTGTCTGGCTGCCAGTTCATTGATGCGCAGGCCGACATCGCGCGAGCCGGTGAACGAAATGAAGCGCACCTTGGGATGCTCGACCAGAGCGTCGCCAATGGCGCCGCCAGGGCCGGGCAGGAAATTGACCACGCCCGCTGGCAAGCCGACTTCCAGCAATACATTCACGAACTGTGCCGCGATGACCGGCGAGGTGCTGGCAGGCTTCAGAATGACGGTGTTTCCGGCGACGATGGCCGAAGAGGTCAGCCCGACCATGATGGCGCAGGGGAAGTTCCAGGGCGGAATTGCCACGCCCACGCCCAGCGGAATATAGGTCAGGTCGCTGTCTTCGGTGGGAATGCGCGTCAGTGGCTGCTTTTCGGCCAGCCGCAGCATTTCGCGCCCGTAAAACTCCAGAAAATCAATGGCCTCGGCGGTGTCGGCGTCGGCCTCGACCCAACTCTTCGATGTTTCATAGATCATCCAGGCGTTGATGACAAAGCGGCGCTGGCGCATCAGTTCCGCCGCCTTGAAGAGATATTCGGCGCGCTCGGCGGCTGGGGTGAACTTCCACGTCTCGAAGGCGCGGGCTGCTGTTTCCACTGCCTGCTGTGCCTGGGCGACGGTGGCCTTCGCCACCACGCCCACCACCTGCTCGGGCCGCGCGGGGTTCACCGATGTAAACGTTTCTCCGACGTTCGCACGTTCATTGCCAATGATCAGCGGATAGGTGCGGCCAAGCTCGCCTTCCACCTGCTTCAAGGCGGCAGCCTGGGCCTGGCGATTGGCTTCGACGGAAAAATCGGTGAGCGGGCAATTCACAAAATCGGGCAGCACACGCGGGGCCTGGCGCTGTGCAGTACTGGTCATCGCTGCATACTCCTTTGAGGAAAGGCAAATCATCCATCTATCATGCTTCATTGTACTCTAAAGAAAGGCAAAGGTGTGGATGTCTGGCCGTTAGCATCGATCTGAGGGTATATGCTCTTATTTGAGCATTATACCGGCTTCTTTCGCCAGATACAAGACTTCCCGCCAGATGGCATTGCAGGCGATCTGGCATTGCACAAGAATGTCACGCGAGTTGCACAAGAATGTCAGACGACTTCATTTTCTTCTTGTTTAACAAAGAATCTAGTACTTTGGTCTAGCATTTCTCAACGTTATCTAGCGTTTCTTTTCGTAGGGTGCTACAATACTGCAACAACGATCTTCATTGTATAATGACCGCCACTATACATGCCTTTCCTGACATCGCAGAGGGCTTCGCTGGCCTGAACGGATGCCTGTCGACCAGCGATCCGGGAATGACCCCATCGTGACGATCCTAATCATAAGGAGAGTGTTATCTGCATGCCAAAGTACAAGGAATCCGCCTCGGACACTGGCCCTGTTGGGGCCAATATGTTCCAGATTCGTCGCAAACTGGGCATTACTCAGAAGCAGCTGGCCGCCCCAGAATTTTCCATCTCCTACATCAGCGCCATCGAGCGTGGCCGCATTCGCCCTTCCCTCAAAGCCCTGGATATTCTGGCGCGGCGTCTGGGGGTGACTTCCGCCGAACTGCTGGCCGAACCCCAGGATGACTCGTTCGCAGAACGAACACACCTCCCGAACAGCGAAGGGGATGGCACGGCGGCGCTGAGAGGACTGCTGAACCAGCGACCCGCCCCGTATCTGGCCGCGCTGACGCTCGGTTGGGTCAGCATCTTTCTGGCCCAGCACATCTATCCGCCTGCCAGTGAATTGTTGGATGCTCTGCCACCCAGCAGCATGAGCGCTGAGCAACGCTTGCTCCGTCTGTACTTTCTGGGCCATATTGCGCTGATGGAAGGTCATCCAATCGACACCCAAACGATGCTCGAACAAGCGCTGCAACAGGAGGATTTCAGCGGCCACGCTGAACTGCTGGCGCGCTGTCGCTTCCTGCTTGCCAGCGCGTATGAAGCGCAGGAACAATTCCTGCTCGCCGACGAAGCCTTCAAGGACTGCGTTCAAGCTATCGAAAAGGGCATTGCCGACGAGCCTTTTTTTGTCATGCAGGTGTATTCGGCCCTCGCCGAACATTACCGCCGTCTTGAGCGCTACGAGACCGCACTGACCTGGTATCAGCGCGCCCTGGACCTGTTCGATTTCGTTCTCAATCCTGTGGCTATGGCGGAAGCCTCGGCCCAGCTTAGCCGACAGCATCTGGCGAATGTTCATTCAACATTGGCCGATTGGTATGCCGCGCGCAGCCGCGTGTTATATGAGTTTGCCGGGATGCGTAATCTCTTTACCCAGATGGCATCGAACCTGGGGCTGACCCTCAAGGAACTGGGCAATCTCCAGGCTGCCGAGCAGCAGCTCCAGCAGACGATTACCGTCTCGGAGCAGTTGGGCGCGCAGCGCCAGGGCATTCTCACACGTATTGCGCTGGCCGATCTGCTGCTGGAACGCCAGGAGATCGCAGAGGCCGAACGCCTCGCGCTGGAGGCCCAGAAGCTTTGTCGGCCCGGTGAAGAAGGCGGCGCGGGCGATGAAGCCCTCTATGGCCGTGTTCTGGTCACGCTGGCGGATATCAACAAGGCGCTGCATCGCCTCGACGAGGCCGAGCAGTGCTTTCAAGAGGCCATTGCACTGCTGAAGAAACACGACGCTGGCGACTATCTTTCCCAGGCATACTTTCGCTACAGCGACCTGCTGCATCAAAAAGGACAGGACGCGGAAAGTTACGAGATGGTCAGGCAAGCCTTTCTGCTTGCTCAGCACGGCCCACAGGCGGGCGGCTGATGGTGAGGCGGGGCGGCTTCACGCGGAGACAGCAGCCAACGATTCCAGAAATTGCTGCAATTTGGCGCGGGTCGCGGCATTCGGCGAGTAGATGGTGATCTTGACATCGGGGTCGCTGGCAACTTGCAAGACCATATGCTCAAACTCCAGAAGCCCCAGCACCGGATGTTGCATGACCTTGTGCATATCCAGCGTGGGCATGGCGTCGTGATGCGGCCACCATTGGCAAAACTCCGGGCTGGCCGCTTTCAAGTCCTCGATCAACTCCTCAAACCAGGGGTCGTCAGGATAGCGCGCGCTGGCAGCGCGAAACTCCGCCTGTACGGCTCGCGCAAGCCCCTCCCAATGGGCGCGTTCCCGCTGCCTGGGGCTGGTGAACATTTGCCAGATCAGATTGCGCGCGTAGGGGGTTGTTGCCTTTGAAATAGCGAAGAGCGCGTCTGCCGCTTTATTCCACGCAAGATAATCCCAGCGGCGGCCCAGCACATACGCGGGCGCGGGGTCAAGATCATCCAGTAGCTGCCGGAGGGCCGGATTGACGCTTTCCTCCGAAGGGGAGCCATGCGGCGGAGGGGCCTGGCCCGCCAGCAGAAACAAATGCCGCCGTTCGTTCACCGTCAGTTTGAGTGCCCGCGCCAGACTTTCCAGTACTTGCGATGATGGATGCACATCGCGCCCTTGCTCCAGCCAGACGTACCAGGACGTGCCGATATTGGCAAGCTGCGCCACCTCCTCGCGGCGCAGCCCTGGCGTCCGCCGCCGCAAGCCAGGCGGCAAGTCCACATCAGCGGGGGTCAGCCGCGCCCGTCGCTGGCGTAAAAAATCGGCCAGCGCCTGCCGACGTTCGCCATCATCCATCTCCGTTGCTCCTTATCCTGGTGGTCAGAAACCTATGATAAAGCAGCCCTGGTCCTGGTATCACAAAAAGAGCATACTCAAGAAGGGCGTCTGCGTCAAGGCAACCCAGCAGGACGAACAGCAAAGGAGAGATACTCTGTGCATGTTGGCCTTACCTATATGAATTTTCAGGTATGCAGTTATCCCGAAAGCGCGGCCTCCATCGCTCAGCTTGCCGAGGCAGCAGGATTCGAGTCGTTGTGGGCAGGAGAACATATTGTGTTCTCCGAGCCTCAGCCGCCTTTTGCGTTTATCGCGCCCGATGAGCGCATCCTCGATCCGCTCATCGCCCTGACGTTTCTGGCGGCCCACACGCGCCGGGTCCACCTGGGAACAGGTCTTATCATCCTGGCCCAGCACAACCCGTTCGTGCTGGCGAAAGCGCTTGCCAGCCTGGACGCGCTTTCTGGCGGGCGTGTCATCTTCGGCATTGGCGTCGGATATTGGGAGCCAGAGTTTCGGGTGCTCGGTGTGCCGTTCGCAGATCGCGGCGCGCGCACCAATGACTATCTGGCAGCGATGCGCGCCATCTGGACACAGCCCCAAGCCGCGCATCATGGCCGCTTTGTCTCTTTCGAGCAGGTGCAGGCTCATCCGCAGCCGCAGCAGGCCATCCCCGTTGTCGTTGGCGGCTCCAGCCCCGCCGCCCAGCGCCGCGCTGTTGAGCAGGCACATGGCTGGTATGGTTGGGGACTGGACGTTAACCGGACCACGCAGGCGCTGGGCGATCTTGCCGAAGCGCTCAAGCGCTATAACCGTCCGCCAGAACTGGGAAAGCTGGAGATCAACATCTCGCCCCCAGGCGCAGCAGACATCACGCTGGAGCTTGCGCGGCAGTACGCCGACCTGGGCGTTGACCGGCTGATTATCCATCCGCCGAGACAATTCGGCCAGAGCGTTGCCGCCCTCAGCGGGTTTGTCTCGCAAATAGGCGAGACCGTGCTTAGCCGCATCTGAGCAAACAGTATCAGGAGGAACAAGACCGATGAACGAACCCATTGGCTTTATTGGCCTGGGTCGGATGGGCCAGCCGATGGCCCTGAACCTGCTCAAAGCCGGTTACACGCTCAAGGTCTACAATCGCACGGCCAGCAAAACGGAGCCGCTCGGTGCCCAGGGGGCCGAGGCCGTTTCGCAGCCGAGCGCGGCTGTGATACCCGGAGGCATTGTTATCTCGATGGTGCGAGACGATGCCGCGCTGGAAGAGATCGTGATGAGCGCGGGATTCTTAGAGCAGCTAGGGCAGGGTGGCATCCATCTTTCAATGAGTACCGTTTCTTCAGCCACGTCGCAAAAGCTGGCAGAAGTACATGCCCAGCATGGCAGCCTCTACGTTGATGCCCCGGTTTTTGGGGCACCGCAAGTCGCCGCCGCGCAAAAGCTGTGGATTTGCCTTTCGGGGCCAGCGGCGGCAAAAGAGCACGTCAGACCGCTGCTTGAAGCGATGGGGCAGGGCATCTTCGATTTTGGCGAGGACGTTGGGGCTGCCAACCTCGTGAAGCTCGGCGGCAACTTCATCAGTTTTGCCGCAGCGCAGGCCATGCGCGAGGTGCTCAGCCTGGCAATAAAGAGCGGCATCGACCCGGTGAACCTGGTCGAGATGTTGACTCAGACTTTGTTTCCCATCTCCATTTATCAACACTTCGGCAAGCAGCTCGCGCTCAACCCTGACCAGCCTTTCAGGAGTTGGATCGCTTTGAAAGATGTCGGGCTGTTCAACGAAGCGGCAATACAGGCAGAGTCTGAAGCGCCACTGGCCCAGCTTTTATACGATCTTCTGCCGCGATAAGCGGGACGTTCGAAATATTTTCCGTAGTTCGCAGAATCGAGGGAACAAGCATGACTATGCAATTTGGGGTGAGTCTGCCGCAGGGCTGGACAATGGACCTGGCAAGCATCACAGACCCGGTGGAAGCCTACGAGGCAATGACGCGCGTCGCCCAGACCGCCGACGAACTGGGGTTTTCCTCGGTCGGGCTGGCCGATCATTTCCATACTGTGCCGCAGCCGGTGCAGGAAAAGGCGTTCGAGTGCTGGACCACAACGGCAGCGCTGGCGCGCTCCACCAAGCGCGTCCACATTGCGCAGGTCACCTGCAACGGCTATCGCAACCCCGCGCTGCTGGCGCACATGGCGAGCACCGTCGATGTGCTCAGCAACGGGCGGCTTGATTTCGGCATCGGCGCGGGGTGGTACGAACACGAATACCGCGCCTATGGCTACGACTATCCCGACACGTCCGAACGCCTGAGCCGTCTGCGCGAGGCCGTGCAAATCATTCTGGCGATGTGGACGGAGGAAGAACCAGTCTTCGAGGGCAAATACTACCAGATACGTGGCCCCATCAACCAGCCCAAAGGCGTGCAGAAACCGCATATCCCGCTGCTCATCGCTGGCGGCGGCGAGCAGGTGACGCTCAAGCTGGTCGCGCAATATGGGGATGCCTGCAACATCTTCGGCGATGTGGCGACGCTTGAGCGCAAGTTTGCCATCCTCAAGCACCACTGCGAAGCCATCGGGCGCGACTATAACAGCATCCGTCGTACAGCAGGCGCCATCTGCTGCATTGGGGAAACCGAAGAGCAAGCACAGGCGAAGATTCCTCCTGGGCTGGTGGGCCGCCCGCTTATGGCGGGCGCGATTATCGGCACGCCCGATACCATCCGCCAGCGCCTGGAAGAGTTGGAGGCCGTTGGCGTGCAGGAAATGTGGCTCAGCTTCCCCGATTGCCTGGAACTGGAGCCGCTGCGCTTCTTTGCCAGAGAGTTCATCGCATAAGCGGCGCGTCCTGCGTGTGTTGCCAGCACGGAGGCTGGTGACACACACAAAGTCTGCTGCATAGACTCCTCTTAGCCGTCAGCCCGCTTGACATCCCCAGAGCAACCGATTACACTAGATACTGTCCACCTTGCTTTTTCCCGCATGGGCTGACGCGCTTGCCTCGCGCTGCCTCATCTCAGCAGATAGAAGTACGTGCATGGACCAGGATGTGGTTGGGTGGTCGACAGCGGACATTACGCTCTTGATACAATCATTGGCCTTGCCAGCCGTTGAGCAATTTGTCCACGACCATCCCTATCTTCAGCAACGCGCCCTGGCAGGCTTCAGCAAACGCCTGCCGCCGAACCACGCGCAGCGCCTGGCAAACTTTCTGTCGCAGCGGGCAGCGCTCTATCAGCAGTCGCTGCAAGAGCTTATCAAATACTGGCGGCAGGAAAAGCAGCCCCTTTGCGAAGCCATCGAGCAGTTGGAACAGCCCATTACGCTGGAGGCGTTGGGTCCACTGCTGAAAGAACACGGCGGCAGAGATATCCTTTCCGCCTTGCATACCGACCAGCGCGCCGAAAACTTTGGCGAGATACTGGCCGCGCTGCGGCTGGGCATTGAGCGCGGCGAGATTGCCCTGGAAGCAACCGCACCCCCACCAGAGCCGCCAGCGCGCCCCTCTGGCAAGCTCGCTCCGTCTGGCGTGGCACCGAGCCAGGCACAGGCCGCAGCCTCCGGTTCCGACAAGCGACGAGCGCACGCCGCGCCAGCCAGCGTGGTGTCCGTCGCTACGCTGGCGCGGCCATCCGGTGGCCTGCCGCATCCGGCTGCCCCGCCAGCCGCGCCCAAAACGACCATTGAACTGTTTGCCGCGCTGGCAGCGGACCTGCAAGCGCTCCAGGGCATCCAGCAGACTATCGAAGCCTGCGGCGCGCAGTTGACACAGCACCCAACCGCCGACGATCCGCAGACTCTTCAACGCACCATTGAAAAGCTCAACGCCGCGCACCAGAAACGCCTGGAGGGCTTCGCGCGGTATGCCGCGCTGGAGGGCGAACTGCTGAAAGCGCTGCGCGCCGAAACGCAGGAGGCCGAAGCGGCGGGCCAGGTGGAGGGCCTATCCGCCAGCCTGCCACCTGAGACCGCGCCCACGGCCATCAGCGATGCCAGCGCCCGGCTGCAAGCGTTTCATCAAGTCAGCGAGCGTTTGACTGCGGCGTTGACACTGAACGAACAGCGCCTGGCCGCCCTGAAGGCCGCGCCCGCCGCCATCGAAACGCTGCTGCGCGAAATCGACGATCTGGAGGGTGACAGCGGCACGCTCAGAGAGCGGCTGGCAAGCCTGAAAACGACGCTGCCTGAACATGGCAGCACCAAACAGGTCGAACGCGCCCTTCAGCTAGCCGACAAGCTGCGCGAGCAAGCGCTTGCGCTACGCGGCGGGCTGCTAGAAGAATGGCACGCGCACCTGCTACGCGCCTGCCGCGATTCCGAAAGCCTCCTCAATCAATCGCTGCACCTTTCCGCCGACCTTCCGGAGATCACCAATCTGCAAAAATCGCTTCAAAACGTTCGCGCCTTCCTTGACACGCCGCTCAGCCCCAACCCTCCGGTCCCGCTGCCGTTCCCGCCCAGGAATATCAGCACCTGCCGCCAGCAGCTTCTTCAGCAAAGCGACCAGCTTCGACGCGCGCTCGCCAGCCATAACCCGCAGACGGCCCTGGCTTTCCTGCAAGGCTTCGAGGTCCAGAGCGACCTCTCGCCCCAGCAGCTTCAAAAGGTGGGCGCGGCGCTGGTGGGCGCGGCCTCTTTGCACGCGGGCTACTCCGGATTGATCTGGCGCGTGGGCGCAACGCTGCTGGCTTCCCTCGACTACGAGGCGGCGGAGCAATTTTACGAGCGTTTTGGCTTTGCCACGGTCGCCACGGCGCTGGCCTCGTCGCTGCGCAACGGCGATTTGCTGCTGGGGCTGGGGTTCGCGGAAAACGACTATCTCTTCTATACCGATGCGGATATGAGCAGCATCTTCAAGCACGAGCGCGTGCTCGACATCCTCAGCTATAACTGCGCCACCTATACGTTCCCGATGCTTCCGGCTGATTGCTTCGTGATGGCCTCGCCTGGAGTGCGGCGCGCGGCGCGGGAACTGCTTTCGATTGCCGAGCAGATCAATTTTCCGCCAGCGCTGCGCCTGCAACTGAGCGCGGCGCTGCTGAGCGCGGCGGCCTCGCCAGAGGAGCGCGCCCAGGCAGCGCGGCTGCTTATCCGCTGCCTGATCGATCAACGCCAGCACCTCAATGCGTACTGTGTCTGGCGCGCGCTGGCGCTGGAGCAGCCGAACCTCTATTCCGACGCAACCGGCCTGGACGCGCTGTCTAGCTTTATCTGGCGTTTTACGCTAGATACGCACACGCCCACCGCGCCGCTGGCCGCGCTCTGCGCCGACAGCAGCCTTCAGGAAGCCAGTTCCTATGTGCCAGGCATCGCGCTGGCGCTGGCGCTGGCGGCGCTGGTGCTGGCGCGAGCACGGATGCCGCGTGGCGAAGAATGGGCGAGCTTTTTTCTGGATATGCTGCACGATCACCATCACTATCTCGCGGTCAGCGATGCCCTGCGCGCCCGGCTCGCCAAACTGTCGGGCGACCCAGCCGACGGCAAGGACAGCGAAACGCTCGGCAAGCAGCAGGCCGTCAAGGAGCAGTTCATCGCCGCGCTGGCCGAAGCCGAACGACGCCTGAAGGTCTCCAATTATCGCTTCGCGCCCACCAAGCAAATGCGCAACCAGATCGACGCGCAGATTCAGCCGGTGCTGGCCGCGCTCCAGCAGGGGAACGAACCGGGCGGCGACCTGGGCGACCATCTGGCGGAGGCCAACCCAGCCGACTTGACCAACGCGCTCATTCAGGAGGTCGAACGCATCCGACGCCAGGAGGGGCGCGACTCCATCGAGGGCAACGACCTGAAGAAGCTGCGCAAAGACCTGGAAAACGTGTTGAAGCAGCTTATCGAGGCTGCCGCCAAACGCGCCAGGCTGGCCGCGCTGGGTTTCGGCTTCGCGGCCTGGCGCGCGCAAGCAAGTAATGGCTCTGATGCGCCCACGCCCGACCAGCCAGAAGACCATCCTGCCGAGTATCAGCCCTGGGAAAACCACGATGCCATGCAGGCTGAACTGCGCCGCCTGCTCAGCGATGCGCCTCAGTGCCGCGATCTGCTGCAACAGGCGCTTCCGGGCATCTCGCTTGAAGTGGAATAGATTGGAGAGCATGTGTCAGCAGAACGAAGCGCCTCCGCGCATCTGATACCGCGCACCCTCCTGCTGGAGAGCGACGATTTGCTGATCGCGCCGCACGCCGCCCAGCAACTCCAGCTTCACGACCTGAGCTATGGTGACTATCTGAAATACCTCACCGATGATCTGGCGCGGGGCCTCAGCCGCACCGACTGGACACGCCAGCTTGCCAAAGAGGGTGATATTGCCCTGGCGCGGCAGTTGGCAACCGCCTGCGGCAGCCCCGACCTGGACCGCTTCATCGAAAGCCAGCGGTTGGAGTGCCTCAAACAGTGCCAGGAACAGCTTGAACAGAGCCAGCAAACGCTCGATACTAACACGGTGCCGCTGAATGCTGAAGAGAAGCAGCGTATCGGCCATCTGCGCGAAGAAGCCAGCGCCCAGATGCAGGAAGATCGTTTCCATCTCGCTCAGCGCACGCTCAAGCAGCTTACCGGCGAGCTTACACAGATACTCCAATATGCGGCGCAGCTTCAGCAAGAACGCCGCGACCAGGCCATCAAGCGCGTGCGAGCCACGCGCGAGCGCTATTATGAGATCGTGCCCAAATACGACCTGAGCAAAATCAGCGAGCATCTTGGCAAGCTGCTCTATATGGCTGACCGGCTGGCGACGTTTTCCCCGCTCAGCGACAGCGATATGCAAGCGCTTGACCGCTACTGCGTGGCTGCGGGGCAATTGTGCGACGACCCCACCGTCAGCACCGAGGCCACTGCCGCGCTACTGATGGCGCTTTCCGCGCCGCCCGTCAAGCCATCCGAAGTGTCGCAGCCCGCGCCACCCGACGCCAGCGATCATGGCAACCACTACCTTTCGCTGTTGGAGTCGCCGGATACCTCCGATGGCTGGACTGCGGAGGCCGACGCCTATTTGACCGATCATTACCTTTCCCAGCCAGACGAGGCGCTGGCCGAGCGCCTGGATGTTTCCGGCGAGGTGGTGCGGGCGCGCATCGAGGCGCTGCGGTTGGTGGGCGCGCGCCAGGCCGATGTGCGCGCGCCGCGTGGGCGCGAACTGCGCCAGGAGTTCTGGTCTAACCCTTATATTCCCGGCCAGCCGATCACCACGCTGAAAATGTTCTATGGCCGCGAGCGCGATCTGGAATACATTCGCTCCAACCTGAGCCACCACAGCGACGAAGAGCAGGGGCGCGTCATCATCCTGGAAGGCCACCGCCGCACCGGCAAAACGTCGCTGCTGCGCCACCTGGAGGGTAAGAAAACCGCGCCCTCCATCCTGACGCCGCGCATCCCCATCTATCTGCCCATCGACAGCTATATCCCGTTCACCAGCGCCACACTCTTCTATAAGATGAGCTACAGCATCTATAAAGCGCTGCACCATCTCGATTATCCGCTGGCTCAGCCACGCATGGCGGATTTCCAGGCCGACTTTGCCCAGACCTGGCACCGCTATCTCGAGGAGGCCCAGGAAGCGATTGGCGGAACGGGGCTGGTGCTGATGTTCGATGAGTTCCAGATTATTGAGGAGCGCCGCGCCGCTGGCGCGCTCGATAAAGATGTGTACTGGGTGCTGCGCGCCGATATTCAGGAAGCGCGGCACATCGACTTCATGCTGGCGGGCACCATGCGCCTGGACGAGATTGTGCGCCAGCACGACGCGGCGCTCTTTGGCATCGGCCCCACGCATATCTTACGCTCGCTCGACGACCAGCACGCCCGGCGGCTCATTCGCGAGCCGGTGCGCGACCAGGATGTTCTGTACGATGACGACGCGGTGAATCTGATTATCGCGCTCAGTTCCAGCTATCCCTATTACGTGCAATTGTTGTGCAGCGTGCTCTTCAACTATCTGAATGATCGCCAGAAACGGCGCGCGATGCGCTTCGATGTCGAGCGTGTCTTGCCCACCGTGCTGGAAGAGGGCAGTACACAGTTTACCTCGATTCTGTTTGCCAACGATGTCAGCTCGCTAGAGCGTTATATCCTGGCGGGCGCGGCAGAGCTTATCACGGTGCTGGGCGGGTCGTGCCACCGCAACGATCTGCTGGCGCTGCTGACGGAAAAAAAGCTGGTGGCCGGGCAGACAGAGTTTGAGCAAGCGCTGCGCCAGCTTACGCTGCGCGACCTGATGAAAGATGGCGGAGGGGGCGAATATATCGCCTTCCAGGTCGATCTCTTCCGCCAGTGGCTGCGCGACCAGAAACGCCTTGACCGCGTGGTGCGCGAAGAACGCGAACGACAGCAGCATCGGAGAACGTAGCTATGCCAGCCCACAACTTGTTTACGCCCAACAAGCCCGCCAGCGATGTTGGGGCCTTCTTGGGCCGCCAGCGCGAGCTACGTTTGCTTTCTTCCTATCTGCTGGACAGCGAGCAGCCCCAAAGCTGCGTGATCGTTGGCCCGGCGCACATCGGCAAGACCTCACTGCTTGGGCATCTGCTCGCCCGCCACCACGTGCCCGCATCTGCGCAGCCGCCGCTTTCGCCCGCGCAAGCCGAGCGCCTGGCGCGCACGGTCGAAATTATGCTGCCGCTGAGCGATCTGGTGAGCGCGCACGCAGACCGCTTCTATCAACGCCTGCTGCCCGAGATGACGAAACAGCTTACAACGCTGGCGGCACAGGGGCAGCCAGCGCTGGCGCTGCCCAAGCACAGCGGCGCGGCAGACCGCGCCACCCCGCTGGAGCGCTTTGGCGAACTGCTGGATATTGCCTGCGCGGCGGACTATCGTTTTCACTTCCTGCTGGATGATTTTGCCGCTGTCACGCAGAACCCGAAAGCCTTCGACGAGGAGTTTTTCACGCAGCTTCGCTCGAATGCCCAGTTCTATAATGTCGCCTGGGTGCTTGCCACCACGCGCCCGCTGCTCGATCTGTGGGATACCCCCGCGCTGGCCGAGCAGCCGTTCTTTGGCACGCTGCGCCATATCCCAATGGGCTTGCTGGCGCTGGATGAGGCCGAAGCGCTGCTGGACGAAACGTTCCGGCGCGGTGGCCGTGCCATCAGCGCCGATGAACGCGTCACGCTCATCAACGTCGCCGGGCCGCATCCGGCGTTCTTGCAACTGATTGGCTGGCATTTCTATGAAGCGCGTTTTGCGCGCCGCATGGCGGCCCGCGCCGCACTTTCCGACGCCACGCACCGCTATACCACTGCCGCGCATACGCTTTACAGCACACTCTGGGAGGGCCTGACCACGCCAGAGCGACAAACCCTGCTGACGACGCTGCCCGGCAAAGCGCTAGCCAGCGCCCCAAATCTGCCCGATGATGAGCGCAGCGCTTTGCTGAAAACGCTGGCCCATCAACATGCTTTGCTGCGCCTGGCCGACGATGATGAGCGCTATCTGCCCTTCGGGGAAGGCTTTGCCGCGTTTTTGCATGATCTGCCCGCCGATGCCGCGCGCACCGATGAGGACGACTACCGCGACCTCGCCAGGCTCGCTATGCAAAGCGAAGCCGCCCGCGAAAAGCGCGAGACGATTCAAACGGCGCTGGCGCATTTCCGCCTGGAAAAATACGAAGATGGGCTGAGCCTGCTGTTCCCCGCGTTGGAAAACGTGGCGGGCGCGCTGTTGCATAAACGCACGCGCCAGGTGCCGCAGCAGTTCGGCCCGCGCCTGGAGCAACTGCGCCATCTCGGCGCGATCTCGCAGGAAACCTTCGAACTCGGCTTTCGGCTCATCCGCGAGCGCATCAACGCCACGCACGGCTACACCATCGCCAACTCACAGCAGGTCGCGCGCTCGACGGTCATTCTGGGCCGCCGACTGCTGGAGGAGAGCAAACACAGCGCGTGACTATCTATCAGCTTAGTATGCTGAGGGCGCTTAGTCGTGCGGCACAAGGCCCACTGCTTTGCGCGCTGCTTCAGGGTCACTGTAGGCTTGCATCTGCACAATCTTGCCATCTCGCACCGTATAGACATCGGCAATATGGCCCTCTTGTGGCTGGCCCCCGCCCTTGAGCCAGGCGTGAAAATGCACAAACACGACGACCTTGTCGCCTACTTCCACGATCTCTTCGGGCACGCTTTCGGCTTGCTCGACGGGTTCGCGCGAGCGGGTCAGATACTCAGCAACTCCCTCGCGTCCGCGATAGGTTCCACCTGCATAGAACTCTTCAGGCTCCATCCAAAGAACATGAGGGTCAAATTCAACAGCATCGACAGCCCCTTGAACATCCCCCCGACTGAATGCCGCATATGCGCGGCGCAGGCTCTCAATGATCTGCTCGCTCATCTCTGCTTCTCCTTCTTCTTGTAGCATTCCTCTGGATTATCCAGGGATTAGCCATCAGTCTATAAAGCCAGAAGCAACGATACAAGCAAATAGGTATGCTCAGAGCAGAAGCAAGGGCAGATATGCGTACAGCGTATATCTGCCCTTGCTTACCGAAGCGAGAGGCCAATCATCCTGACCGATATGCTAGCGCCGCCGCGCCGCTGGCCTGGACGCGGTGGCCGTTTTGGCTGTCGCGGGTGGCGTCGTCGCAGGCTTCGAGGTTGTCTGACGCTCCTCGCGCTCGGCTTCATCGGGCCGGGCAATGAAACGATAGAGCCAGGCAGCCACCAGGCCGCCAACGATTGGCCCGACGACATAGACCCAATACTCGCCCCAAATCGTTCCGCCGCCAAGTAGGTTCAGCTTCCCACCAAAGATCGTCAGCACAATGTCCGGGCCAAATGTGCGCGCCGGATTCACCGAAGCGCCTGTCGCCGTTCCCGCCACCATGATGGCGGCTGCCAGGGCGAAGCCGATCACCAGGCCAGCCCAGCCAGCGGGCGAGCGCTTATCAGCCGCCGTGCTCACGATTGCCAGTACCAGGATAAACGCGCCCAGCGCCTCGATGCCCGCCGCCTGAAACTGATTGGTCAGCGTGGCATTAAAGGTTGTCGCGCCCACGCCTGCCGCCAGCGCCGAATCGCGGCCAAACACCAGCAGCACGCCCAACGCGCCCAACGTCGCGCCGATCAACTGCGAAACGATGTAATAGATCGCATCTACCCAGGCCAATTTGCCGATGCTTGCCAGGGCAATGCTCACCGCCGGGTTGACATGCGCGCCGGAAATCTTGCCGATCGCATAGACCGCCACGAGCAGCGCCAGGCCATGCGCCAGCGCCACCAGCAGCAGCCCAGCAGGGCTGCTGCCTCCCTTGAAAGCTGCCCCCAGCGAAGTGCCCGCGCCCGCGCCAATAAAAACCAATAAGAACGTGCCCACCACCTCAGCCGCCGAGCGCTGAATAATTGACGGTTCGCGTTGTGCCGCCATACAAAAAACCTCTTTCCTACAATCGAATAGTGACGCGCGCCTGCAAGGGCCAGCAGTGGCACATCTTTATCTATCGGCCCGCGTCGACATACTATACAGGGAAAGAAGCTCAGGCGCAAGGGGTGGGCAGCGCAAAGGGCGCAGGAGCAAAGCCGTTGAGAAATCGCACGAAAGGAACAAGCAGTTCGCGTTTCCGATCAGTGCCGCTCTGTGGTTCAATCTCATCTGCCCACCTGGTTCCGGCGGCGGCTGCTAAGAGAGCAGCGATAAAGATAGGCCGACTATTCCCAACCTTACAGCAGGCGGGACAGCGCATCAACCAACCGATCTACGTCGCTGGGAGCATCATATGCCTGGATGGAGACGCGCACAAACCATTTATCCTGCCAGTCCACAATTGGCACCTCAATCTGATACTCATCCCACAGCCGCTGCTTGAGCGCGTCTCCGGCGGCGCTGTGGGAGATGGGCAGCGGCAGCGTACACATCTGCGCCCACCAGTCCGGCGAATCGGGGCATATCTGCTCCAGGCTGGTCAGTGTGGCGATGCGCTCTCGGGCCTGCCCAGCCAGCGCGTGGCAGGCGGCGCGGACCTGCGGCCAGTTGTGCTGGGTCTGAAAGGCAATCGCCGCCGGGACGCTCAAATAGGCGGAAGGGTCAGCCGTGCCGGTCCACCCGAAGAAGTCTTGAAAGGGCGACGGGCCAGGCGTGCGCGCCTGCCAGCCCCAACTGACGACCAGCGGTTGCAGCAGCGCTTGCCGCTCCGGGCGGGCGTAGAGGAAGCCCGCGCCATTGGGCGCGCAGAGCCATTTGTGGCAGTTGCCGGTATAGAAATCGGCTCCAAGCGTGTCAAGCGCAAGATCAATCTGCCCCGGCGCGTGCGCGCCGTCAATCACGGTCAGGATGCCTTGCGCGGCGGCGCGGCGGCAGATGGCCGCGATGGGAAAGATCAGCGCTGTGGGCGAGGTGATATGACTGACGACCAGTACGCGCGTGCGCTCCGTGACGCCCTGCCAGAGTTGTTCGATGAGCGTTTCGGGATTATCAACCGGCAGCGTGATGGGCTGCGAACGATACTCCGCGCCTGCCTGGCCGCAGATGAAGCGCCAGGTGCGCTCGACCGCGCCGTATTCGTGCGTGGTGCCCAGCACTTCATCGCCCGGCTCCAGGCGCAGCGAGCGCGCCACGATGTTCATGCCGTGCGTGGCGTTGGGCACAAAGACCAGGTTATCCGCAGCCGTGCCCACGTAGGCAGCCAACGCCTCGCGGGCGCTGCCCAGCAGATCATGCAGACGCCGCCCCAGGAACTCTACCGGCTGCGCGGCTAGCTCGCGCTGCCAGCGCTGGTAGACCTCAAAGACCGGGCGGGGACACGCTCCATAGCTTCCATGATTCAGGAACGTTATCCCCTCCCGCAGCAGATATTCATACCCGGCTTCAGCAATTGGCGCGGTGCTGGCCGCCGACGCTTCCGCAGTATTGTTCTCACCTTGCATCAAGCAAATCCCCCTCCTGTTTGCTGGCATCCTCCCATACCCACCTGCCTGATGTCAAGGTGATCTCTTCACTCACCGCGCTGCCGCTGCTCCAGCCAGACCCTGGCCGGAAAGGGACGCCGCGTCATGCTGTCGACGACGGCATGGGCAGGCTGAGCAAAGAACAGCGGCGGCAGGCGGAAACCATAACGCTGCTGCACCCAGATGAGCGCCGGAAACGGACGCGCCGGACGATTGTACCAGGGGATAGAGTGAGACGAAACCATGTGAGACTTCCCTTTCTTGCCGCGAGGCGGCAGAAACGGAACGGCCATATCGGCGCGCCCTGGCCCCACAAGGCCGGAAACGCTCAGATATGGCCGCTGGGGGTCTCGATGGTACAATATCCCCCAGCCCCATACCTGGCGAGGCCGGATGTGGGGCCATGGCAGGCCGGTGGTGTTACACCGGCTGTGCCAGCCGTTCTTCAGTTACAATAAGTGGTTGGTGATACCCTCCAGGCATACGCAGGTCAACCAAACAGTTACAGACAGAGTATAGCCTGCCTGGCGCGCACCTGTCAAGCGTTCTGGTGCCCTTTTGGACAAAAGGGTTGCAAAGAAGTCGCCAGAAGTGGATAGATTCTCAGGAAGGAGGGAACAGCAGCCGATGGGCACAGACATCTTTGGATGGGTCGAATGCAAGTGGGAATGGCAAGAAGACGGCGAACCGTGGAATGCGGCTATCAACGTGGGCTTGCTGGTAGATCGAAGCTACGACGCTTTCGGCTGCCTCTTTGGCGTGCGCAATTACGCGGGGTTTCGGCCCATTGCCGCTGACCGAGGCGTGCCAGCCGATGCCTCTGCGGAGTTCAAAGCATCGGTGACGCGCTTTCCCAAAGAGGTACGCAGTTCCTCCTGGATTACCTGGCCGGAGATCAAGGCGATTGATTGGGAGGAAGACGCCGAAGAGCCTGACGAGCGCCTGCATACCTACGTCCGCAACGAACAAGGCGAACTGGTTCTTAAAGGGAAGAGCCTGACCGTTTTTGGACTGAAAGGCTCGATGAAACCAACGCCCCAGGCGCTGGCGGCAGCGGCGACGCCGGAGGATGTGCGCGAATGGGAAGATGAGGAAGGCAAAATCATTCGCGCCGAGGTGCTGAAGCGGAAAGATGTGTTTGCCTGGGGGAAACACCTTTTTCAGGTGATGGACTCGCTGGCCGAACGTTTTGGCGAAGAGCGAGTCAGGCTGGTGGTGTGGTTTGACTGGTGAGGGTGCTATGCTTTATCTCATTGCAACACCTATCGGCAATCTGGGCGATATTACCCTGCGCGCGCTGGAGACACTGCGCGCTGTGGACCTGATCGCCAGTGAAGACACGCGCAAGACGGGCATCTTGCTGAAGCATTTCGACATCAAAAAGCCGCAGATGGCTTTTCACGAGTACAACGAACAGCAGGCGGGAGCGCGGATTCTTGGCCTGCTTCAGCAGGGCAAATCCGTTGCGGTGGTCACCAACGCGGGCACGCCGGGCATCTCTGACCCCGGCTTTACGCTGGTGCGCCGCGCCATCGAGGCTGATATTCCCGTTACGATGATTCCCGGCCCCGCAGCGCTGGTGATGGCCGTGGTGCTGTCGGGTCTGCCCGTCCACAGCTTCACGTTTCGCGGTTTTCCCCCGCGCAAGCCCGGCCCGCGCCGCCGCTTCCTGGCGGTCGACGAGCATTCGCCGCACACGTTGATCTTTTATGAAAGCCCGTATCGGCTCGCGGCGTTTCTGCAAGACGCGCTGGCCGTCTATGGTGATCGCCAGGCCGCGCTCGCCAACGACCTGACCAAACTTTTCGAGCGCGTGCAGCGCGGTTCTCTCTCTTCCCTGGTGGAGTATGTTGGTCAGTCGCAACCCAAAGGCGAATATATTATCGTCATCGCTGGAGCCGAGAAAGGGCAGAGTATCACCAATCAAGAGGAGTAACCCTCTTGGCAAACCGGCTACCGCATGCGACACTTCGGCCATATTTCAGCCACAAAGCAGAACATATGAGCATTGATTGGATCGAACTGGCACACGAGGTAAGAAGCCTTGATGAAGGCGCTGAGCGCGGCGGCACGCTGTTCGCTGAACTGGCGCTTGAACATATTCTGGGGGAAGCGAACATTCGCAGCGCCGTCGAACTGGTGCTTGAGCCGCGCCCTGGCTTCGAGTTGGCGATGAACGTGCTGCGTCATATCATGTCCTGGCAGGCCGCGCAGATGGCGTATGATGCCTATAAGACATCCACCGGAGATCGAGCAGCGATGGCTGTCTGGCTCATCAAACATATTGCTCACCCAAAGTCTCAAGCATGGATTAGAGAATTTCTGCTGGATGATAACGTTGCGGGCTGGGGGATTGGCACCTTAGATCAGCTTCTCTGGACCAGGCGTGTTGAGCCAGAAGCGGTGGAAGACTTGCTGGCACTGGCCGAACAGCACCACATCGAAAACGTCCGAGATCAGGCGGCGTTTATCCGCGAGTATATAAAGGATGGAAAACTGGACTAAGCACTCGAAGCGGCAAGCGCTCGTGTGGTCTTACGTAGGACCAGAGAAAAGGGATAAAAACATTTGTGAGAACTGAAACCTGTAAATTACGACGGCTAGAAGACCTTACAGCAGACCTTATAGACAGCTTGATTATTGGCTATACAACACCAGCGATCTACGCGGTGAGCAAAGAAGAAACACCAGAGCACATCAATTTCGACCTGCGCCTTGTCCCGTTGGAGCAGCCGCTCAGCAAAGGCTATCCGGCGCTCACTGATGAAACGCTCGAAGACTATCGCGCCACGGCGCGCCAGGGTCATACCTTCGGCGCATTCGTTGAAGATACCTGTGTTGGCCTGGCACTCTGCGAAGCGCATACCTGGAATGCCAGCCTCTGGGTGCAGGAGTTCCATATCTCCCAGGCTTATCAAGGGCAAGGGATTGGGCGACTCCTCATGGAGAGGGTGATTCAGCACGCGCAGGAAGTGGGGTTGCGCTGCGTGGTGTGCGAAACCCAAACAACGAATGTGCCGGCCATCGGTTTCTATCGCGCGCTGGGGTTTGTGCTGGATGGCATCGATCTTTCCTACTATACTAATCACGATATGGAGCGACAGGAAATCGCCGTCTTCTTAAAAAAGAAGCTCGGCCCCCAAGGGCAAACTCGCTAGCACAGCAAGAATAATGCATATCACCGGAGACCATAGCATGAATGATGACTGGACAGCACTGCAAGCAAGGCTCGCCGCCGCATTCACCAACTTTCTGGACACCTGCGATCATCTGAACCCAGGACTATACGAACAAGGCACCATTGACGGCCAATGGACCCTGCGCGATGTCGTGGCCCACCTCACCGGCTGGGACCACGAAGCCACCGAGCGCTTCTGGCGCTTCCTGGCTGGCCCCACCGAAGAGACTGCCTATAATACTGATGAGTTCAACGCGCGCTCTGTCGCGGCGCGCCAGCATTTCTCCTATGCGCAGGCCGTGAAGGAATGGCGCAGCGTGCATCGCGGCCTGGAAGAAGCGATTGCCGCCGTCCAGCCGGAAGATTTGGAGGCTGAGGGCCGCTTTGCAGAATGGCTCACTGCCATCAGCAAGCATTATGAGGAGCACACCGCGCAGCTACAGAAGCTTGTCGCTCAGTGACCGGCGCATTATGATAGTTGGCATATCGATCAGGAGGGCACGATGGCTGATTCACTGGCGCGGCTGACGCGCAGCATGCTGTTTGTTCCCGGCGCTCGCCCGGACATGATGCAGAAGGCCGCGCAGAGCGCCGCTGATGCCATCTGCCTGGACCTGGAAGATTCTGTGGCCCTGGATCAGAAAGAGGCCAGCCGCGCCAACATTATTCAGGCGCTGCAACACCTGGACTTTGGCAGGCGTGCGCGCCTGCTGCGCATCAACGCGCTCGATACGCCCTTTGCCTATCGGGATGTCATCGAGATTGTGGAGGCGGCGGGCGAGCAGCTTGACCTGATCATGCTGCCCAAAACCCGCGACGCCAGCGATGTACGCTTCCTCGATCTCTTGTTATCGCAAATAGAACTGCGCCAGGGGTTGATGCGCCCTATCGGCATTGAGGCGCAGATTGAAACGGCCAGCGGCTTCCTCTGGCTGCGCGAAATCGCGCAAAGCTCGCCGCGCCTGGAAGCGCTCATCTTTGGCCCCGGCGATTACGCCGCGTCCCTGCACATGCCGCTCGCCAACATCGGCGAGCCAGACCAGCACGACGCACTCTATCCGGGGCATCGCTGGCACGCCATCATGCACGCCATTGTTGCCGCAGCCCGCGCCAACAATCTGCGCTGCATGGATGGCCCTTATGCCGATTTCAAGGACGAAGCCGGATTCGAGCGCGCCTGCAAAATTGCTCTGGCAATGGGCTTCGATGGCAAGCAGTGCATTCATCCCGCGCAGCTTGCCACGGCCAACCGCATCTTCGCGCCCGCGCCCGAGGAAGTGGCCTGGGCGCGCGCAGTCGTCGAAGCGTATCGGCAGGCCAGCGCTGCCGGACGCGGCGCGCTGAGCGTCAACGGCAAGATGATCGATGCCGCCAACATCCGCATGGCGCAGACGATCTTGCAGCGCCAGCAAGCCATCGAAGCCAGCGAATAGCCAGCATCACTCGCTATTTTTTCATGACGTGCTTATCGATCTCGTACGCGGCAAAGCCACCAAGCACCGCCGTGGCAATAGGGTGCCGCATCACACGCCCCAGTACCCCTGGGTGCTCATCACGCGCATGCTGGTGCATCACTGCCAGTTGTTTCGGCGTGGCCGTGTTGGGATCGATTGAGGCAAACTGCTGTGCTTTAGGGTCTCCAGATTCTTTGAACCCCTGCATAAACTCCTGCGCCAGTGCTGCACGCTGCTCTGGAGTCAACTGTGCATACATCGTTTCAGGGTTCTCGTAGGAAACCTGGCTGCCAGCCATGTGCATCCTCCTTCAAGGAAAACGACACAGAGTATCTGTGTCTCAGCAACACCTTTTCTGAGGCGCAAAACCTCGTAGGGTTTTGCCTGCACACAGGGTGCCAACAGCTAATTTGATCCGTCAGCCTGCTTTGGCCTCAGCACCAATCCGGTCACGTGATAGGTGCGGCCCGCGCGCACCGCAGAGGGCCAATCCGAAATCCATTCCCAGCCGCGCGCCGGTTCTGTTCGGATGAATGACGCTTCAATCAACCCATCGAATCCATCCGGGAGCAGCGGCAGGGGCGTGTCCAGCCCTTGCTGGTCGTTCCCCTGCTGCGGCGTCAGTCGCCCTTCATCTTCGGCAATCAGCACCGCTGCCCCAGTCGGGCGCAGCAGCCGCGCCAGCAAGAGCAAATGCCCACGCGCCACGCGCAGCTTGAAGCGCTCGATGGCCGGACCCAGCGCCAGGTGCGCGTGCTGCTGTCCCGCGAGCGCGGGGTCCAGCGTGTTCAGCAGATCAGTCACATCCAGCAGCGGATAGCTCCAAAGCTGCGTGACCACCAGCGAACTGATGACCACCCCGCAGCGCCCAGGACGCACCTCGGCCAACTCTGGCGGCTGCGGCACGTCGCAGCGCTCCAGGCAGCCTGCTGCTGCCGTCAGTACGGCGTCGGCTCCCTGCGCCTTGAGCGCCTGCCAGCGCTGGCTCATCAGCGCCCGCTCCAGCGAGGCGCTGACTTTGCCCGTCACGTCGGCCACCACCAGCCGCACACGCCCCTGAAGCGCGGCGCTCAAGCGGCGGCGCGCCTGCTGCAAGGCAAGCTCATCCAGATCAATCAGCGCCACTTCCTCGGCGCGCTCGGCAATCTCTTCCAGCGGCAGTTCGGTGCAGGCTCCCGCGCCCAGAATCGCCACGCGCGGAATGGGTGACGGACCCTGTGTCTCCAGGGCCGCCAGCGTCAGCGCCCGAATCGCCTCCAGGTGGGCCGGACTGTTGCGCTGATACCAGGCGCGCTTGTTCGGTCCCTGCATGGATTGATTTTCTTGTGCCAGCCGTTGGATACGCATGCAACTGGTTCCCCTCTTGTTCGTTCTGCCGTTCCTTTAGATAAAACGTCTTGATGTGTTTGAGGTCGCTGGCACAGCCTGTGCAACAACTCCACGCGCCTTCTGCAATGTGCCTGTTTTCCTAACACTAGAAGCTACCGGTCCCATGAGCCAGAAGCCCGCCTCCAGCCGGTTATCCCAGGAAGAACAGGAGCAACGCCGCGCCTGGTTGTCGCGGCACCTGTCCGGCCTGCGAAATGACGTGCCGTTGCCATTTACCGAATCAGACCATCTGCGCCTGCCGGTTGTCACGCCAGATATATCCGATACGCCGCCGTTGAAGCACCCTGGCAGGGCGCGCCCAACGCGCCAACGCGCCCGGCGGCGGCGGCGCTGGAAACGCCGGTTCCTGCGCCGCAGCCTGCGCCGAGAAAAAGCGCGTGGGCGCGCGCTCATACGGTCGTGCAGCCTGGGTGCGCTCATGCCGCTGCTGTTGCTAATCACCATCATCACGATGCTGGCGGGCGTGGCTCTGCTGTATTATCAATCAGAGCAAGACGCGCTGGCGCACATCGGCAGCGACCTGCCCGGCGATAGCCTGAAAATCTATGACGCGCAGGGCAATCTGATCTATGATATGGCCGATCATGGTCTGCAAACCACGCTGCCACTCCGGCAAATACCAAACGTTTTGCAACATGCCACCATTGCCATTGAAGACAAAGATTTCTGGACAAATCAAGGCGTGGACTTCCAGGCCGTCATCCGCGCCACCATCGATGACCTGCGCAGCGGCCAGATCGTCTCTGGCGGCAGCACGATCACACAGCAGCTTATCAAAAATGCCTTGCTTGGCCCGCAGGTGACGCTGGACCGCAAGCTGCGCGAAATGATTCTGGCGCTGGGGCTGACGCACCAGATGTCGAAGCGCGACATCCTCACACTGTATCTCAATACCATCTATTATGGCGAGCAGTCCTATGGCATCGATGCCGCTGCCCATGCCTATTTTAGCCTGAACGACCAGCCGGGCGTCCCTGCCGCCGCGCAGCTTGATCTCGCCCAGGCGTCGCTGCTGGCAGGGCTGCCGCGTTCGCCCAGCGATCTGGACCCACTGCACAACCTGTCGGGCGCATTGGCGCGGCAAAAAGCGGTGCTGGAGCAAATGGTCATCCAGGGCTACATTCGCTCCGCCCAAGAAACGCAGGCCATCGCCGAAGCTAAGCAGCCCGGCTTTCTGAAGCCAAGCGCTCCGGCGAACCTCGCGCCGCAGTTTTCCAACTATGTGCTGCGACAGGTGCAGATGCTCATCGATCAGCACGTCCTTTCGACCGGCGACCTCAGCCGCTCGGGCCTGCGCATCTATACGACGCTGAACATCTCGCTTCAGAACCAGATTCTTCAGATTGCCCGGCAGCATATCGCGGACCTGGCCGCTAACAACGTAACCAACGCCGCCGTCGTGCTGATCGACTATCATACCGGCGCAATCCTCACCGAACTGGGCAGCATCGACTATAACGACGCGCAAATCGACGGGCAGTTCGATGTTGCCACGCAGGGTTGGCGGCAGCCCGGCTCATCCTTCAAGCCCTTCGTGTATGCCACGGCTTTTGAGGAAGGGTGGTCGCCTGGCACGCCCATCAGCGACAGCCCCATCAGCATCCCCATCCCTAACCAGCCCAACTACTCGCCCCAGAACTACGATGGCAAATTTCACGGCAACGTCACGGTGCGTCAGGCGTTACAAAACTCGTTCAACGTCCCTGCCGTGAAAACGCTGATGTTCGCGGGCATTCAGCAATCCCTCAATACTGCCGAAAGCATGGGCATCAGCGGCTACCAGGGCACGCCCGGCTATTCGATGGTGCTGGGCGGCCTCGATGTCAAGCTCATCGACGAAACCTCGGCCTATGGCGTCTTTGGCAACGGCGGCGTGCGCGTGCCACCTTACGCCATCCAGGTCATCACCGACGCATCCGGCAAGGTACTCTATCACCATGTCACGCCGCCAGGCACCCAGGTCATCAGTCCGCAGGTGGCCGGACTCATTACGAACGTGCTTTCAGACGACAAGTCGCGCCAGTATGAGTTTGGCGTGTGCAGCCCGCTGCTGCTCTACAACGGCCCATCCTACAGCCCGGGCTGCTATGCCGACGACACAGACAACGTGCGCCCGGCAGCCGTCAAGACGGGCACCACGCAAGACTTCAAGGACAACTGGACCGTTGGCTATACGACAGATTTTGTGATGGGCGTCTGGGCAGGCAACAACGACGGCTCGCCGATGTATAACGTCAGCGGCGTCGATGGCGCTGCGCCCATCTGGCACGATGCCATGCTGGTGGCCGAACAAAACCGCCCCGTGCAGAACTTCACGCTGCCGCATGGTTTACTCTATGCCACCGTCCACTATCCCGATGGTGTCACCAGCACCGATTGGTATCTCCCTGGCACTGTTCCGGCGGGCGGCATCATCCTGGGCCAGTCGTGAATGTTTCCCGTAACGTTGTTCGTAACGTTTGAGAGACAGGCGCATGGTACACTGGCAGCGAACACATTGCTCATCCAGACAAGAAGGGGCCAAACTATGATTCACACGCCAGCCAGCGCCGCCCGCCATCCACAGCAGCCCACCGACAACACGCGCCTGCGTGGGCGATGGCTGGTGCTGGCCCGCGCTGGCTGGCTGGTGATCGTGACTGCCACGCTCGCGCTCTTTGCGGGCAGCCTGCCGGTTTACTACGCGCTCATTCAGAAGCCCTGCGGGAAGACGACATTCCCCTGCGGCAACCTGACGGGCGGGCTGGACACAGCGGGACTGCGAGCGCTTCAGGCAGCAGGCTTTTCAGCCAGCGCCCACGCCGCCTATATCATCGCCCTCACCATTGCCATTGGTCTGGTCTGGGTGACCGTCGGGCTGCTTATCTTCTGGCGGCGCTCTGATGATTGGGTCGCGCTGCTGGCTGCGCTGGCGCTGCTGATTGCCTATGTTGGGCAAACGGCAGGCGTAACTTCCGCGCTGGCATATACATCCTCTTTCTGGTCAGTTCCGGTAGAGATCATCAATTTCCTGAGCGAAGCGGCAGGCATTCTCTTCTTTTGTGTTTTTCCAAGCGGGCGCTTCGCGCCGCGCTGGATGCGCTGGGTCCTTGCCTTCTTTCTGCTCATCTCGGCGTTCTCGACCTTCCCGCCTGCCGATTCACCATTCAATAGCATCAATTGGCCGCCTATATTGAACGCGCTGGGAAACGTCGTTATCTACGGCCTTGTGATCTTCTCGCAAATCTATCGCTATCGGCGGCTTTCTACTCCTGCACAGCGCCAGCAGACTAAATGGGTGCTCTTCGGCATCATCTTCTCCCTCGTGCTACTTAGCGGGGTGTTCGTATTCTCAACTCTGGCCGTTCCTCCCTTGAACAGCCCTCTCGTTCTTCCGTTCGAGCTTGCGTCTGATACATCCTGGCTGCTGGCCTTCCTGCCGATTCCCATCTTCATCGGCCTTGCCATTTTGCGCTCGCGGCTGTGGGACATCGATACCCTCATCAATCAAGCATTGGTTTATGGTTCGCTGACAGCCTTGCTCGGCGCGCTGTACGCGGGCCTCATCATCGGTCTGCAAGCGCTGGCGAGCATTCTCACAGGGCTTGACCAATCGCCTCTGGCGCTGGTGATTTCCACGCTGGCAATTGCCGCGCTCTTTCAGCCCGCGCGCCGTCGGCTCCAGAACCTGATTGACCGGCGCTTTTATCGCCAGAAGTACGACGCGGAAAAAGCGCTGGCAGCGTTCAGCGCCACGCTGCGCAGCGAGGTCGATCTGGAGGAGGTGCGCGCGCAGTTGCTGGCCGTTGTGCAGGAAACGATGCAGCCCGCGCATGTGTCGCTCTGGCTGCGCCTGCCAGAACGCCAGCCCACAGACCTGGATAGGTGACGAAGGCAATCGCCAAGAGGAGAAATCACGCAAAAGCGCTTGACGTCGCAGAGAAAATAAGCCAGAGAGGAGGCGTTGTCTGATGAATAAAGCCTTGCGTCTCTGCTGGGTGGGCTTTCTCTTCCTGGCGGCCATCGGTGTGACCGCCTTCCTCCTGGGTGGGTTTGGCAATCAAGGGATAAATTTCGGACAGCGTGTGCACTTGGGAGGAACTCCTTCCTGGGTCTATGCGCTGGCCGGGCAAGTGACAAACCAGCCGATCTTGCTGGCAATGGTCACCAACCAGTACGGCCTCTTCCTTGCCTATGCCTCTGATGGTCAGCACGCGGCTGAATGGTTTCAAGGGCCGCTCGACGGCACAACAGTAGACCTCACCAATTCCGATGGCTCACACTTCCGAGCAACGCTCACGGCCCGCGATGCCGAGGGCATGCTCACCCTGCCCGGCGGCGCTCCGCTCGCGTTCAAGATGGACCTTGCCACGAAGCCAGCCGGGCTTTATAGAGCCAAAGACGAGGTGAACGGAGTGGCCTACCTGGCGGGCTGGGTGCTGCTCGCCGATGGCCGCCAGGCTGGCATTATTGAAAACGATGCCCAACAGCTTATAACAGCGCCTCGGCTTGACCCAGCGCACCCGACGATTTCCCTGCCAGGCGGAGGGGCGCTGACCCCTCAACTCGTCACTCCTGATAGCGATCTTTAGGAACACAGCATGATTGACCTGATTGGCGATGTCGTCTGGGACACCCATCTGGCTGTCCCGCATCTGCCCATGCCTGGCGTCGAGGCGCGGGCCACCAGCCGTCGTCGCCTGCTCGGCGGCACAGCCTCGCACGTTGCCCGCTGGCTGCATCTGCTCGCACGAGCCGGTTTGCACTCTTCCGCGCCGCCCGGCATCCGTGTCTGGGCTGTCCTCGACGCCCAGGCAGCCGAAGCGCTGGCCTTCTGCGATACTGTTGTCTGCCCGCGTGTTCCCGAAATAAGCGAGGTCTTTGTGCTGACCCGGCCAGACGGCGAAAAGGCGATGATTAGCGTTGTGCCGCCCGACCTGCCAGCGCGCCCGCTGCCAGCGAGATCGTCTCTCTTCTACCTTTCCGCGTATACGTTGCTCGCGCCCAACGCCAGGGAACGGATTGTCGAACCCTGCGCCGCGCTCGTTGCCGAGGGCGCGCAGATGGTCTTCGATCTCGCGCCATTGATTCACCAGATGGATAGAGCGCTGGTGGAGCGGCTGGTTGGGCTGGCGCGCACCGCGCTGGGCAATGAGGAAGAATGGCAGCGACTTTTCCATTTGCCAGATGCCAGAGAGGCCGCGCTGGCCGGGCTGGCGCTTGGCGCGGGGACTGTTCACCTCAAACGCGGCGCTCAGGGGTCCATCCTCTTGCAAGCTGATGGCTCCAGCCGCGAACTGCCCGCCGCTGCCAGCCAGCCCGTCAGCACTGCCGGAGCCGGAGACGCCTATACCGCCGCTGTGCTGGCCGCGCTGGCTGCCGGGCGCAGCAGCGGGTGGGCGCAGAGGCTTGCCACCTTCTGCGGCGCGCTCCACACGGAGCAGCGCCCCGACAGCGAGAATATCGCGGCGCTTCGAGGCTTCCTTACCCATTTTCCAGCGTAGCCTGCAAGCTCTTAAGGTGCTCCTGGGCATGGTCGATGATGATTTGCTCGATGGCCTCTTGTACGCTCACCATATCGTTGTCAGAATCAGGGGCAGTTCTCTCCAAATCCTCATCTTGCAAGCCCTCAATCAACCGCAACACGGCTGCCCCGTTGCGACGCAGCAGCGCCAATGTCTCTTCTTGAGAGCAATTGGCAAAGTGCTCAGCATGCCACTGGTTATAATCGCGCTCTGGATACAGGGCCGACGGATGCTCAGGAAGCGCTTGCCCGCCAAGGATTGCATCAATGAGCGCCGCAACCCAGCCCTCTTGATCATAGCCGTTAGCGACATGGTGGACAGTCACCCCAATCGACCACCCCTCAGTAGCGCAAGAGGTTTGCCATTGGACAGCCGTGCAATGTTCTGCAAGAAGGTCGATGGCTTTGTTCACCTCGGCAAACCGAGTTGCCAAGGCTTGAACACGCTGCTGCATTCTATGCCTCTTCCGTCAGCCCAGCCGCCAGCGAGTGGGCTTGATGTACAGCTTGCTCCCATTGCTGGTAGTAGCGGTTCTTCTCCACTTTGAACCAGGTATGATACATATCAAAGAGGGGCTTGCCATCCCTGCCGCCTGCCAGAATATAGACATATTCGTCGTCTTCAGCCAGCAACACATGCCAGTTCTGGTCAATGTCGTGGTAAGGATGCGCGAAATCGGCGGGCGGCAGCGTGAAATCGGGGCGGCATAAGTCCTCAAGCTCGTCAGCGCCCAGAATATAGGTCAGGTAGCCGCGCGAAGGGCTGAAGAGCCAGGCCATATAGTAAGGCATCGCTTTGCCCAGCCTGTGCTTGCTGATCACCCCCTCCAGCAGCACCTCGAAATCTTCGATCAGCGGATAATCGCGCGGCGCTACCGGAGATGTAGCAAACCCCTGGTCTTCGTGCCAGCGCAGGGATGCGCCATTCTCCCAGAACGGCGGGCGCTGGTCCTGGGTATAGGGTGGGGCAGATTCGCGCACGAAAAGCGTTTCCACCGGCTGAAATTGCGGCTTACACTCGGCACAGACGCCAAGTTCCTCATATTGTCCATCGGGCAAAACCCGCAAGACAGGGTAGCGCGCCGGAATATGCTGTTTGCCACATGCTTCACAATCCAGAGACATGGCTTTGTCCCTTTCGAGCGCACAGTAAGCTAGCGCCGCGCCTCGAAAAGCTGCCGATCTGGCAGCCGTACTGCCGTCAGCCGCCCGGTGCGATACGCTCCCGTATCGATACCAATCTTGTTGGGTTGCAGCAGCGGCTCTGGCAACTGCTTGTGCCCAAACACCACCGGCTTGCCCCAATCATAGTCACTGTCAAAGAAGCCTTTGACGCCCCACATCTTGTTCAGCCCTGCCGTGCGCCAGACTGGCTGGCCTGGCGTCACGCCCGCGTGAACATAATAGGCATAGGTATCTTCATATTCGATGCGCGTTTCCTCCAGCCAGTAGCCCGCCTCGAACGGAATCTGCCCATCGCAGCCGTCCCACACCTCCATCGCCCCGTCGATATCGGGCGGGTGTGTGAACCTGGAACCATCCCAACATTCCAGCCAGGCATCATCGTGATTGCCGCGCAAAAAGACGCAGGCCGCGTGCGAGCGCTGAAGCTCGCGCAGGGCCAGAATCGTTGCTATCGAGTCTTCGCCGCGATCAAGATAATCGCCCAGAAAGACCAGTGTGTCTTCTTCACGGAATGGCAGAAGCGCCAGCAGCCGCTTGAGCAGCGTCACTTCCCCGTGCAGATCGCCGATGGCGTAGGTCATGGCCTGATCGGAGGACACCATAGGGTACAGCCTTCTATTTTTGTTCGCTGCCAATCAGCTTCAACAGACCGCGCCAGAGGAATGGAAGAAAAGAGTGCGTGTCGTCCGCTTCGATTGGCTCAATCAAGGGCGCGCCATGTTCGCTGATTTCTTGCCAGAATGCCGCCAGCGCCGCGCTCTCTCCAGATGCGAGTGCCTGTTCCAGCGAGGCAATGCGCGGGCTAACGAGTGCGGTTTCCAACGCAGTCTGAGCAGCCATTGTCCATCCTTTCCTGAAGAACGTTTTACATTTTTAGCTGCTGCCCGCGTTCCTCGTCCGCCATGCGCAGCATCGCCGCCAGGCAGCGCTCTACATCGGCCTCGGTGGTCGCCCAGGAAGAGACGCTGATGCGCATGGCCGTCTGGCCTTGCCAGACCGTGCCGCCACACCAGCAGGTGCCATCCGCTTGAAGCCGGGCAATCACACGGCGCGTCAGATCATCATCGCCAAAGGACACCAAGACCTGATTGATGACGACCTCATTTAACACGCGATAGCCTGCCGCCCGCAAGCCCTCGGCAAAGCGCGCCGCGTGCCGACAGGTCTGTTCCACCAGATCGGCCACGCCCGCCCGACCAAGCGCGCGCAGCGCCGCCCAGACTTCCACGCCGCGCGCCCGCCGCGAAGATTCCGGCGTGTACTGCGATGGCTCGCGCGTTTCTCCTTGAATGAGATAGGCTGCGCGTTGTATCATCGTGCGGCGCACGTGCTCCGGGTTGCGGACAAACGCCAGTCCGCTGTCATACGGCACGTTCAGCCACTTGTGCCCATCGGTTGCCCAGGAGTCAGCGTCTGCCACACCTGCCGCCAGATGCGCCCGTTCCGGCGCAGCCGCTGCCCACAGGCCAAACGCGCCATCCACATGCACCCACGCGCCCGCCTGGTGCGCCAGCGCGCAAATTTCGCGCGCCGGGTCGAACGCGCCGGTATTCACATTACCCGCCTGGATGCAGACAATGGCGGGGCCGTTGAGCTTCGGGAACGCATCGGCGCGCATGCGGCCCTGCCCATCGACCGGAACCGTCACCACGCGGCGACGGCCCAACCCCAACAGGCCCAGCGCCTTTACCAGCGAGGCATGCACTTCTTCGCCAACGACCACCGTCAGCGGCGGCGCGCCGAAGAGGCCATCCTCTTCCACATCCCAGCCAGCCTGCTCCAGCAGGGCGTGACGCGCCGCCGCCAGCCCGGTGAAGTTCGCCATCGTCGCGCCAGTCACAAAGCCCGCGCCGGTCCCTGGAGGCAAACCCAACAGGTCGATCAGCCAATGCAGCGCGATCTCCTCCAGCTTCGCCGCCACCGGGGACATGACGGCAAAGGCGACGTTCTGATCCCATGCCCCCGCCAGCCAGTTGGCCGCCAACGTCACCGGCAGCGAACTGCCATTCACAAAGCCAAAATAGCGCCCGCCCGCCATCGTCACTGTCGCCGCTGAGCCAGCCTCGTCCAGCAGCCTCAGCACGCTGGCCGCATCCGTTGGGCCAGCGGGCAGTGGCCCGCCCAACTCGGCCAACCGCGCCACGGCCTCCGGCGTCGGGGCAACGCGGCGCTCGTCCAGACTTTCGCGGTAACGGATGGAGCGCTCGGCAGCCTCCAGCAGAAGATCGTGATACATAACATACCTCAGCAATGTTTCAAAGGTCTCGGTAGAAATGATGAGCCATGATATCCATGCGCTGATTCAGATACAGACGGTGCGCGTCATGCCGATGCACGCCTGAGTCTAGATGGAGCCGGACGCACCCGAGCCGCTGCGCCTCCGCAATGACCCATTCCATCAGGCCAGCCCCGTGGCCCCTCCGGCGAAATGCGGCCCGTGTGCCCAGATCATCGATGTAGAGAAAATGGCCCCTGGAGAGCATATGTCCGGTGCGGAATCCGGCAATCGCCGCCGCGTCTTCAACCCCGTCCTCAAACGACCCCAGCAGTCGATAGCCTTCTGGCCGCTGGTCCTCATTCACCTGCTGCACGAAGGCTTCCAGCGAACTGAGGTGAGGGCGAAGTTCCAGCGCAGCCGGATAGGCCAGGTGCGTTTCCGCTGGCCCAAGTTCCCGTATGGTTGCCATTGTTCACGTCCTTTCTTTTCCAGCCACATCCCCCCACAGAAGCATTTCTGTTCTTTGGCATGAGCACGTTAGCTCTTCCGGCGCTTGCTCATGATCCCACCTACCCCGGCGACCAGGGTATCCTGGCTGGCTTGCAGTTCCGCCGCCACGCGGTCTTGCTCCCCCTCGGAGCGGTTCTGGCTCATCTTCAGCTTGCCCTCCAGGCGGGTAATCTCCATCTCGAAGCCCACAATGCCCTTGAGTTTGCTCTGCAACGCATCTTCAGGATAGTCAAACTTCCAGGGCTGCTCAAAGCCAGATTCATAGGTTTGCACCAGATCATCCAGCAACTTGACCAGCGTCACCTGATCTTCGATGATGCGTGGCGTGCCATAGGCGTGGACGGCGGCATAATTCCAGGTGGGCACATTCAGCCCCGGCTCATACCAGGAGGGTGTGATGTACGCATGCGGCCCTTGAAAGATGACCAGCGCTTCCTGCGTGCCGTTGAAGCCGGTCCACTGCGCGTTGGCCCGCGACACGTGGCCCAGCAGCGTGCCATAGGGGCCGCGCCGGGCGTCCAGCAGCAGCGGCAGGTGCGTGGCGACCGGAACGCCGCCCTGCTGTGTCACCAGAATGGCAAAGCTATAGTCGCGCATCAGCGCGTGCAGCACCGCAAGGTCATCTTCACGAAAGGCTGGCGGAATGTACATCGTTCCCTCCTGGCTGCCGTTGATTAAGCAGGGCGTTCAAATGCCGCGCTTAGTGATGTGTGGTCGCGCTCCCCAACGTTTCCAGCGCCAGACGCTGGGTGGCGCGATGCGTCGAAATGCCTTCGGCGCGGGCAATTTCCAGCATGCGTTTGATCGTGCGATAAATCTGTGCTGTCTTCAATCGGGCACGCTCTTCGTCATAGCCGTCTAGCTCGCTCGCCACATTGATGAGTCCGCCGGAGTTAATCACATAATCCACAGCATAGATGATGTTGCGCTCGTGCAGCACTTCGGCGTGGCGCTCAGCCTCAAGCTGATTGTTCGCGCTGCCCGCGACGATTTTGCACGTCAGGCGCGGAATCGTGCGATCATTCATGACTGCGCCCATCGCGCAGGGCGCGAAAATATCACAGCGGGCGTCATAAATCGCTTCTGGCTCCATCACCTCAATCTTCAGCCGGTTCCTGGCTTCTTCGGCCACCTGCGGGCGAATATCCGAGGCAATCACCACCGCACCCTGACCCACCAACTGTTCGGCCAAACTCATGCCCACCTTGCCCAGGCCCTGGATGGCAACGCGCACGCCCGCGAGCGTTTCGCGTTCCAGCACGTCTTCGGCCAGGGCTTTTATCCCACACAACACGCCAAAGGCCGTCATAGGCGAAGGGTCGCCGCCGCCGCCCGCTTCAAGCGGCATGCCCAGCACATAGCGCGTGGCGCGCCGCACCCTGGTCATATCCTCTGTGGTGGTGCCAACATCCTCAGCCGTGATGTAGCGCCCGCCCAACGCTTCGATATAGCGGCCAAGCACCTCAAAGCGCGCCGCACGCACGGCGGCGTCTTGCTCTTTCCCATCGGCCAGAATCACCGTTTTGCCGCCGCCCAGCGGCAGGTCAGCCAATGCCGCTTTATAGGTCATGCCTTCGGAAAGCCGCAGGACATCCAGCAAGGCAGCCTGCGGCGTATCGTAGTGCCAGAGACGCGCGCCGCCAACTGCTGGCCCGCGCCGGGTGTTATGGAGGGCAATGAACGCGCGCAAGCCGGTTTCGTCATCGAAATAGCTTACGACCTGTTCGTGTTTGTGTTCGACGCTGAACGCAACCGGGTCCATTACAGAAGCCTCCTTATGATATCGAGAAACATGTGCGCTGATGGCGCATCTTGCGATCAAAGCAATGCACGCTGCCCGGCCTATTCCTCCTCTCGGCTGGTGGATGGCTGCCGCGCATCGGCCACCCGCCAGATGGTATCTGGCATGTGTTCCATCGGCGAGCAATCGCCAATCTGGAGCGGCACGCGCACCCCTTCCACCGTCAGATCAAACACATCGCCGCGCCCATAATGTCCGACGGCATCGAAGCCGCGCCGCGCCAGCAGCGCCTGGGCGGGGTCCGCATCGGCCAGCAAGATGGTTTCCGTGCCGTGCGCCGGACCGGCAACGATCTTGCCCAGGGGGTCGATAATCACGCTGTCGCCCGGATTGATGAGCGCGCCCGGCTCATAGACGCCCAACGCAGCCAGATCGCGCGGCAAATCGGCCTCGCCGAACAAGATGCCGACGCTGATGACCCACATGCGGCCCTCGGTGGCGATGTGGCGCATCGACGCCAGCCAGCGCTCGCCGTCGTCTTGATTGGGGGCGACGTGAATCTGTTCGCCCTGCGCGTAGAGGGTCGTGCGGGCCAATGGCATATAATTTTCCCAGCAGAGGAGGCCACCCAGAATGCCGTGCTCGGTTTCAAGCGTGCACAGCGTGGTGCCATCTCCAACACTCCACGCGATGCGCTCGGCAAACGTGGGAACCAGCTTGCGATGCCGCCCAAGAATTGCGCCGTCTGCGCCAAAATACAGCAGCGTATTGTAGAGCGTGCCAGAACGCTCCGGGCGTTCGCTGACGCCAACGGCAGCCATGATGCGATGCTTGCGGCAGGCTTCGGCAATAATGTCGGTTTCCGGCCCGGGGATGGTAATCGACTGTTCCAGGAAGCGCCGCTGAAAGGTAGCGAACGGTTCAACGCTGGGGCTGGAGCTTCGAGCAGGCACACGCCAGACCCAATCAGGATAGCCAGGAATATAGGACTCTGCGAACACCGCCAGCCAGGCCCCGGCTTCGGCGGCTTCGGCGATGCGTTCAGCGGCGCGCCTGGCGCTCGCCAGCGCATCGAAATAGACAGACGGCGCTTGAATAGCCGCAACGATTCCCATCAAGTACCCTCGCTAGCCGTAATACTCAAGACATTCCTCAAACCACTCAGTCAGGGTGTCACCAGTCTCCACAATGTCTTCCCACTTATGGATGCCCCCTTCGCGGAACCATATTTCCACGGAGGGTGGCTTGATCTTTGACCGCAACCGCAAACTGACCTGCTCGATGTCCGGGTTATCTTCTTCGGCTTGGGCAAAAATCACATGTATTACCTTCTTTGGCACTGTCACTTGCAGCGCCAGGGAATCCATCAGGATTGGCACCCCAACAAGCGCCAGACTTGCCTGAACCATCTCGCTCAGTGGGAGGATGCGCAAATCGTCACGCAGCAGATAGGCTCCTTCCGCGAAGCCATCAACAAGCAAATAAAGCTGACGGAGTTCCTCCGGGAAGACGATCTGCAAGCACTGTTCGGCTTCCGCAATGGCTTCGGCAGACGTTGGTGCGCGTATTTGTTCAAGCATTTGTGGTGAATCCGCTTCGAGCAATGCGACAAAGCGTTCCCACACTGCGCTTATTGCTGGCTTCTGCTTCATGCAACCGACCCTAAGTCCAATTCGAGATACAACGTGCCCTCTATCGGGTTATAGATATACGGCTCGATTTCTCTGAAGCCTAGCGAGCGATAGAGCGTCCGCGCCTCGCCCATCGTTGGCAGCGTATCCAGACGCAGGCGGCTATAGCCAATTCGGCGCGCTTCGGCGATGATTGCCAGCGCCAGCGCTCGGCCCGCGCCTTTGCCGCGAAAGGATGGCCGCAGATAGAGCCGTTTCATCTCGCCGATGCCATCAGCGAGCTTTCGCAGCGCCGCGCAGCCCACTATCTCTTCGTCTTCTTTGGCTATAAGAAGGCTTCCCTCTGGCAGCGCGTATCTCCCTGGCAATTGGGCAAGTTCCTGCTCGAAGTCCTGGAAGCACAGATCGACTCCCAGCGAGTCCGCGTACTCGATAAATAGTTCGCGGACTCGCGCGATCTCCTGCTCGGACTGCGCATGAGCAATCTGCACCATCTTCAGCGCCTCAGGTCAGCGCTACCAGCCGCGCGAAGCCATCAACTCGGTCTGGGGCAGGGTCTTCACGTCCAGGCCGCGCATCGGCTCGCCCAGGCCCCGCGACACCTCCGCTAGAATCTTTGCATCCTGGAAGTGCGTCGTTGCCTTGACAATGGCTTTGCCACGGCGCAGCGGGTCTTCCGACTTGAAGATGCCCGAGCCAACGAACACGCCATCAGCGCCCAGCCGCATGACCAGCGCCGCATCGGCGGGGGTTGCCACGCCGCCCGCGCAGAACATCACCACCGGCAGCCGCCCCAATTCGCGCACCTCGCGCACCAACTCATAAGGCGCGCCGAGATTCTTGGCCTCGGTCATCAACTCTTCTTCGGGCATGCCCTGAATCTTGCGGATGCCATCGGTGATGGCGCGCAAATGGCGCACGGCCTCGACGATATTGCCGGTGCCAGCCTCGCCCTTGCTGCGAATCATTGCCGCGCCTTCGCCAATGCGCCGCAGCGCCTCGCCGAGATCACGCGCGCCGCACACAAAGGGAATAGTAAAGGCGCGCTTGTTCACATGGAATGCCTCATCGGCGGGCGTTAGCACTTCGGACTCATCGATGCAGTCGATGCCGAGCGCCTGAAGGATATCCGCCTCGACAAAATGCCCAATGCGACATTTCGCCATGACGGGAATGGTCACGGCGGCTTTAATGGCCGAGACTAATTCAGGGTCGCTCATGCGGGCGACGCCGCCCTGCGCGCGAATATCGGCGGGCACGCGCTCCAACGCCATCACAGCGGACGCGCCCGCTTCTTCGGCAATCTTGGCCTGGTCGGGCGTGACGACATCCATGATCACGCCGCCTTTGAGCATTTCCGGAAAGGCCCGCTTGACCGTCTCGGTGCCGATTTGCTTTCCATTCTGGTGAGCATGATTCTGAGCCATACTGCAATCCCTCCTCAAGAAGTTACACTAAGCACTGTGCTTGTTATACTAATGGCCGACGCGCCGCCAGCACTGGCGGGCGTTCCTGCCGCCGCGCCCGACGCGATAACCGTTCCAGCGCCTGACCAATGCGCCGCGCGCCCTCTTGCAGCGAGGCCGCATCAGGGCCGGTAAAGTTCAGGCGCAAATGAGATTCGCCGCCCGCGTTGGGATAAAACGCATCGCCTGGCACAAAGGCGACGCCCAGCCGCGCGGCTTCCTCTTGCGCATCGCGCGCTTGCAAGCCGCCCTCCAGCGCGCACCAGAGATAATAGCCGCCGTCTGGCCTCTGCCAGTGCAAAAGGCCATGCCCCATGGTTTCCAGAGCATCTGACAGCAGATCGCGCTTCTCGCGATAGCGCTCGCGCACACGCGCCAGATGCGCATCCAGCAAGCCTTCGCGCAGGAAGCCATCCAATCCCGCCTGGCCTGGGGTATTGGCGTGGAGGTCGATATATTGCCGCCAGAGGCCCAACTGCGCAATCACCGGACGCGGCGCGGCAATCCAGCCCAGGCGGATGCCCGGAAACAGTATCTTGGAGCAGGTGCCCAGATAGAGCACCAACCCACTTTGGTCGAGCGCGGCCAGAGGCGGCGGCGGCTCGGCGGCGTAGAACAGTTCGCCATAGGGGTCATCTTCCAAAATCGGCGTCTGATAGCGCTGTGCCAACTCCAGCAGGGCATAACGACGGGCAAGGCTCATCGTCGCGCCGCTTGGATTCTGGAACGTCGGCAGGCAATAGACGAGACGCGGGCGGTAACGCTCCAAGGCGCTGCGCAGGGCTTCTGGCTCCATGCCCTCGCGATCACACGCCACGCCCACGATGCGCAGACCTGCCGCAGCGAAAACGCGCAACGCGCCCAGATAGGTTGGCGTCTCCACCAACACGGTATCGCCTGGGGCCAGCAGCCCACGCGCCACCAGCCAGAGACCCTGCTGCGAGCCAGAAAGCACCATCAGGTGCTCCAGTTCAAGCGGGACGGCCTGTCCTGTTGCCAGACCGCTCGCGTGGCTTAATTCCTGCCAGCGGCGATTCAACCAGGAGGCCAATGAAGAACGCAGCGATTCGAGTCCCTCAATTGGGCAATGCTGAAGCAAATGGCCGCCATCGGCGCGAAGCTGTGAGGTGAGCAGCGAACAAAACTCGTCCACCGGATAGAACGCCGGGTCTGGCGTTCCGGCAGCCAGCGAAATCACATCATCGCGGGCAGCAAGGGCAACTACCTCGGCCAGCAGCATATCGCCCTGGCTGGCTTCAGAGCGGTTATTCAAAGAGATGGTTGGCGGCGCGCCTGTGAGGGCAACTTCTGTTGTCCCGCTGAGAGTTGCCTCGCGCAGATAGGACGCCCAGGGAAACGCCTCAGGCAAGTTTGCCGCGCTTCTTCCCATTAAGCTGCTTGTTGGGGGCACGCTCCTTATTGGCTGGCTAGCTGCCTGGACTATAGTCCCACGCCCTACATGCGCGTGTACCAGGCCGGCAGCAGCAAGGTCGCCATAGGCGCGCACTACCGTTGTGCGGTTGACACGCAGCATCTCGGCCAGATCACGTTCTGGTGGGAGCCGTGTACCAGCGCTCAAATCGCCGCGACGGATCAGCAGCGCCAGGCGCTCGCGAATCTGGACATACAGCGGCGCAGCTTCGGGGCGGCGATCAAGTTCAACTTGTAAGGGGTGCGTCATCAGTTTGTATCCCTGTCGATGAAGAGCAATGCTTCTTCCCTTATTGTATCCATCCAATAAGGATTGTCAACATCCAATAGGTGGATTTCTTACCATCCAATTTGATCGGGCGGCTGATGTGGAAACCTCAATTCTGGTGATTGCGGCGCGCTTTCACGCTATGGCGTGGGGCGGGATGTCGGGCTGGGTGGGGCCGTAGGGCTGGGAATTGGCGAAGGGGTAGGCGTTGGACTAGGCGTCGGAGTGGGGGTTGGCGGTACATCATTGGCTACGGGTGAGGCTCCAGGAGTCATCTGGAGAATGACCTGGCCCGGGACAGCCGGTTGGGAGCCAATGCGGAACTGAACAGCCAGGCCCACCAGGAATACCAGCGAGACCACAGCCAGCAGAGAACTCGACAAAAACATTGGCTGTTGGATCAGCGGTCGCCTTGAAGCCGTTGGGAGGGGAACGCGGCCTAGATACATCAGCGTGGTGATGCCGCCAGCGCCGAGGACCAAGAGCACTAACGCAAACAGCAGCGGCCCAGCATACGGCCAGGGTTGGGTGCTGGTGCAGACCACACATATTTGCTGGGCAAAAGAAGGCGGCGAGCCAATATAGGCATTTACCAGTGTGGAAGCGAGATATGGCTGGCCCAGGGTATCATGGTTGATGGAGGCAGTGCATTCCAACGTCTGATCGGCATAGACCAGCGCTGAAGCGAGCGCGCAATCAAATGTGGAGCCTGCGGGCGGGACGATTTGGGGCGTGACAATTTGATTTGCGGGATGTCCGGCAAATTGTGGCGGCGCTGGCTGGGCGTCAGGAAGCTCTGCCCCAGCAGGCGCGGCAACAATGGTCATCTGAATATTTGTGCCTTCTACTAATGGGTCTACATCGGGGCTAAAGGAGGGAGCGGTCTTTGGGGCAGCAGGGAGAACAGCATCAACCTGGAAGGTCTTATTCGAAAGTTTGCCTAACTGAGCGCAATAGGCAGATGGCACTCCCTGTGTTGGGCGGCGCAGGCAACCCCAAAAAGTGGTATTGGGATCATAATGCCCCACCGGATGAAACACGAAATGCACGCTTTGCTGCGGGGGAATGCTGCCATCCATTGAAACGACAGCCGACCCATCTGAAGCGCTGATGGTGATTTCGTTCGTCAGCACCACGCTATGGCTCAAAATCAGCGGCCCACCACTCGGCGCGGTCTGTCCACGATCATGAAACACATATTCGGTTGTTAAGTCCAGGGTATGCGCAAACTGGTCAGGCATGATGACCTGTACTGGTCTTGCCCAATAGGTAATATCATGGAGACGAATATAGGCGTTGTCTGCTGGCATGCTGATCGGAACATACCCAGGCTTGGCAGGCTGCATGATAAAGCAGTTTCCAAAATCGTGGTACCTGGAAGGGATGGTTACAAACAGTGGGTCGACGCAGGCATCCAGGGTAGCATAATAGCGGGACTTCGGAGGGTTATAATTCAGCCAGAAAGGGCGGAAGCGCAAATGAGTCTGAAATTGGAGGGTTACCACCGGGCCAGAATCGTAGGCAGCCGCGCGGGCAGGGGCGCTGCCAAGGACAAGCGCGAATATCCCCGTTATGCTCAACACCCACAGGAGCCAATACCTGGCGAGATTGCGACGAACCAGCATCTATAGTACTCTCTCATGAGGCATATTGTTATTACTCAGGATTTTCTATACAGTTCTCAATCATACACTTGGAAGCCTATCCATCCAGGGACGGAGGTGGTAACGCCTTACAGCATCTGACACTACCTGGCGCTTTGTCAAGCAGAAGAGCAGCGTGTTTGTGGTTGGCTGGTCTTATATAAGACCAGCCAACCACAAACTTCTTGCCTCAATGTACCTCATTTGTCTGAGCCTGCACCTGATCGATCACTTCTTGCCGGACAAAGAGAAGCTGAGCGCGATCAAAGAAGCGGTTTAAAAGCTTAGCAATCAACTCGTTGATTTCACGTCGCAAAGCCATATTGGTAAAGCGAACCGTATAGCTGGTGCTTCCCAGCAGCAGGAGTTCACGTGGATTGGCAGGGTGCCAGGCTGGCACCAGTGAATCCAAATGTTGGCGGCGTGCCGTATTGAGACCAGGGCGGAGCGCGTCACGTACAAATCCCCAGAGCATTTGCACATCGCGGCTCTGGCGGCCATCACGGGTACCTTCTGCATCGGGCACGAAGCGGCTGAGTCGCGTAATCCATTCGGGGTCATCCATCAGTTCCGTAAACAGATCACCTCCGGACGCCGCCTCGATGTCAAGTTCGCCCTCTTTTTCCAAGGACGAAGAGGACTCTTCCTCCCGGCTGCCGTTGCCGCTGAGCACAACCGCACCCAATTCAGCCCCCAAGTCGTCCTGAAAATCAATCAAATCGCGCAAATTGCCGCGATCATCCATGAGTAGTTTGCAGTTTACTTGAATTTCAAAGCTGTCATCTGGCTTTCGGGGAATCTCTCCATACCCAGAGATGACCCCAGCCGTACGAAGTTTTTCCAGCGCTTTCACCAGCGAGTTACGCTGCAAAGTGACATTGCTGGTCGTGATGCCAGCACGTTCCAGAGCCGTTTTGCGACGGAGCCGTACCAACACATACCCCTCGGGCGGCGGCACAACTTGATTACTTGCGCGCATTTCTTGCAGGCGATAGTGTGCATACAGCAGCAGCCGCCGACGGAGGCGCTCACGGGTCGCCTGATGCTGCGCATGCCCACGGCCAGGCTGAAGACGCTCAGCCGGGACATAATCTGTCCCAGGGCGGCCATCAAGTTGGCGAACACCGGTGTACCACCCCAAGGCCACTTTCACATGCGATGGGGCGCGGCGACGGCCCTCCGGATTATCTTTGTGCGGGTATGTGCCACCGAAGAGGAATACGAGCGGGCGCTCAATCGTGTCATCAGCAATCGTTCCGTCAGGGTGTCGAATGGTACGCACAATTTCCAACGAAACCGTTGAAAGCGCGCGCATGGTATTCCAGAAATCCACACGAGCTTCGCTGCGATGATACTCTCGGGCGATACCATCCCCGTCTACCTTGACCTCTGGCTTGCGCCCCAACTTGGTGAGAAAAGCGTTGACATCCAGATTGAACAGAGGAGACCGCCAGCAATCATTCGCTGCCTCATACAATCCCAGCATGATCTTTGCAGCCCATTCCCCCACCATCATTAAAGCGACATCAATGGCAGTTACCAGCAAGGCTTGCGTAGAAAGATCGGCAACTGCTACGCCTTCCCGCTGAGCGGCTGATTCGATCTCGTCCTGAATGCGATCCAGAGCAATCTCCAACCGCATGTCCCCTTTACGCGCCACCCACCGCTGGCGGCCAATAATCTCGCCTTTGGGCATAGAGCCAACATGTAAATCAGCTTTCCGTGTATAAAGGCCATCAACCGCAATCACGCCCCGCCGCGCTTCCATCAAAATCCGTTGGCGAAAGCGGCGCTCCTCCTCAGGATCGTCGGCACGGGTACGGGGCACGACCCCATAATACTCAAGCAGATCGCGCCCTGCACCATCAGCATGTGCTTCCATTGTGGAGATGGGTAAGGCCAGAACAGGGATAGAAAGCGGCAATTGATTTGAAGACTCTGAAATATCTGGGCTTGGAGGCCAGGGAGGAAAGGGAAGGTCCCACAGCGATGGGGCATCAAGCAAAGGGTCGGTATCTTCAATGAGCGGATCAACTTCAACGAGCGCTTGTTCTGCTGTCTGGGCTACGACAAGGCTTTTTCTTGCTTTTTCAGGGCTTTTCCCCTTATTAGCAGAAAGGCCAGCGGCATCTTCGCGCGTCGGAACTTCTGGAAAGAGGGAAAGTGACTGTATCTCACGAGCGCTGGCGCGTTTGCGCCGACGAGGAGAAGTTGCAGCAACTTGCCAGGCTTCAGATTCTGCCACCTGCTCGTGGTTCTTCTGGGTTCCATTAGCATCAGACCTTGCGTGCTGTTCCACAGTATCCCCCTTTCGCGGGTAGGACTAAAGATTTTCGCGGGTAGGACTAAAGAAGACGCCCCGGAGATCAGTTTGATCATCCGGGGCGTTAAAAATGTTGCTTTGTCTTTGCATAGCATAAAGTTTTTCGTGGGTAGCGATAAAGGCTGGGAGCGGTTTAGAACAATTTTGCTATAACAAAAGCTACCCCATTGTTAACGGGAGTCGCTTTCTTAGCGGACTTCCCAATGTTGCTACCAATAAAAACCCTCAGTTCCAAAGAGGGTGTGGTTAGCAGTATACCATGAAAAGAAGAAGAAAGCAACAATTTATTACTTTTGTTTGAAAAACTCAGAAACTGAGAAAAAGACATCCGATCTTTTTTTCTTTTTCTTTCTCTTTTTGGCCTTTTATATACAAGAGATTTATTATACAAGTAATTACTATACAAAATATATTACTATACAGTGAAGCACCGACTAGGCATGAGGCGAGTTGTAGCCAAGGCTCGTGCCCATTGCTAAATTTAGTCCTACCCGCGAAAGGAATTTAGTCCTACCCGCGAAAAATTCCCTTGTTTCTTTAGTCCTACCCGCGAAAAGCGGGGCTAATTCTTTAGCGCTACCCGCGAAAATCTTTAGTCCTACCCGCGAAAAGCGGGGCTAATTCTTTAGCGCTACCCGCGAAAATCTTTAGTCCTACCCGCGAAAAGGAAAGAAACCACATCTCTTCTTTAGTCCTACCCGCGAAAGTAACAGAAAATTGCTCATACAGGTTTGTTTGAGGTTGGAATCTTTAGCGCTACCCGCGAAAATCTTTAGTCCTACCCGCGAAAAAGGTTTCCGCAAGAGTACGCACTTTTAGCGCTACCCGCGAAAACCTACTAAGAAGCTTCTTTACAATGTATCTACGTATGCAGCAGTTAGCTCAGATCGCTGGCATACGCAAAAACAGTGGAGTATAATTCCTCCAAGGCTTTGCGTAATTCTTGACGATCAATGCGAGTATCGTTTACCAACTGTTGAATAGTATGCTCAATACGTTCGGTTTGTTGGTGAAGCCGGTCTATTCCTCGAAGCGGCTCCCGTTGTTGGCGAAGCGGATTATCGTTCGTCTCATAGACTTCCTCAGCTTCATCAGCGTTCGACTCATCCGGAACGCCTGTGTCAGCCACCGTGGTGGCTTCTTGGATCAAACCTAACGAACGATCAACAGCGAGCCTGGTTTCCTGATAATTCAAGCCTTCATGAATGACCTTATTTGTTGTGAGTTGGCGTATAAGCGGGTCTTTGATCCGGTCTAGTTCGCGGGCATGGCTGGCCGAGAAAACGTCTTCGGTTGTTGTGCGCAATTGCTCTTTCAGATCATCGGGCAGCATGGCTGTCTCGATACGGTTACGCACATAGCCCTTACTTTTACCCAGTCTTGCCGCAAGGTCGCGCTCGCTGAGATGAAATTGTTCCTTGGCTTTTAGAAGGGCTTCACCTACCTCCAACTGGGTCAAGTCGCGGCGCTGTTCATTTTCCACCAGGGCAACATTGAACATATCTTCATCCGAGAGTTCCCGAATTTCCATGGGAATCTCTTCCAGCCCAGCCAGCTTCGCTGCGCGTATTCTGCGCTCGCCGTAAGCAAGCTGAATATGGCGTTGATGCCGTCGGCCAAGCAGCGATCCAAAGAAGCCCATCGATTTCATGACTTCGGCTAATTCTTCCAGCCCCACATCATCAAAATCTCGACGAGGCTGAAAAGGGTTCGGCTGAATTAGCTCAACCGGAACCTTTTCAATGGTTCTTTCCCCAGTGGCTGGCCCTGCTCCTTTGGCGATTTCTGCCAAAATAGGAGAACCAACATTCATGCCCAACTGATGCTTTGCAATATCCGTATTCAAACGTGCTCTTTGTTGTGGCATAGGTTGTTACTCTCCCTGGTGGCGGACTGTTTTAACAGCGGGGACAGCAGAAAGCCGCCCACACTCACGCTCAACTTCTTCTGCAAGTCGTCGATAGGCAACGGAAACATTTGCTGTGGTGTCGTATGCCAGCACGCTTTGCGCCACTATAGGCGCTTCTTTCAAGCGCACATTGCTTTTGATGACACTGTCATAAATGGGTACCTGCCCCAGCAGTGACTCACGGGTCGAGGAAATAACATCGCGGCTATGAAGGGTGCGAGTATCGGCCATGGTCAGCAAGACCCCGCCAACGTGGAGGTTTTTGTTGATGCGCTTCACGGTTTGTATCGTTTTAAGCAGCAGCCCCACACCTTTCATTGCCAGATATTCGGTCTGCATCGGAATCATCACCGTGTTAGCGGCTGCCAACGCATTGACCGTTAAAATACCAAGCGATGGGAGACAGTCGATCAGGATGTAATCATAGCTGTGTCGCGCTGGCTCCAGGAGGTCAGATAAAATCAATTCGCCAAGCTGAGCGTGATACAGGTCAAGCTCTGCCTGACAAAGCCCAATGTTTGCAGGCGCCAGATCGGGTCCAATGCTCGTCTGGAGAATAATATCCTCTAGGCGCGGCATTTGCTCATCGCGGGTTGAAGCCATAAGTGCATCGTAGATAGTCTGGTCTAAATCCTCGGGATTGATGCCCGTAGCCACGGTAAGACTGGCCTGAGGGTCCCAATCAACCAACAAGACACGCCGTCCACGTTCGTGTAAGGCTGCTCCCAGATTCAAAGTGGTGGTTGTTTTGCCAACACCACCCTTCTGGTTGGCGATGGCATAAACAACACCGCTTGTTTCTATGGTAGACATGAGGCAAAACCCTCTCTACGGCAGAATGGCTCCGTCAGCCTATCGCGCATTTCGCGAAACGCCAGATTTTCAGATAAGCGCCTGAAAGATGTGCAGTCAGTCTGCCAGGCGGATAACGCATCCTTGATGAAAGGAAGTCTGGAAAAACTACGTCAAACTGGTCTTATATAAGACCAGTTTGATCCCCAAGATACTTTAAGTGGTCTTATGTAAGACCACCTCAACCTAAAATTATGGTAGCACACGCTGATTGAAAGCACAAGAGAAAACGCAGCAATTTGTGCAGGAGTTGAACGTTCTCGAGGCCGTTGGGAAGAAAATCAATCCGCTTGGGGCAGTTCTTTGTCTTGTTCTGTGGGCTGAGTAAGCAGAGGTAGCATATCTTCGCTGATCGCCTGATGAAGCGCTTCCAGGGAACTGTATCCAGACTCTTCTAATACTCGCAACGTGGAAATATATTGGCGCGCGCCGTGCGGACTGGTCGAGGCGAGGGAGGTCACTAACTCCGCTTCAATCAGTGCATGCAGCGGCCTCTCGCTATCCACTCCGCGATATCGCTCGATTGCCGCGCGCGTAATGGGTTGGTGCATAATAACCAACGCCAGTACCTCCCGCTGAGCCTGAGTAAGCTGTGTTTGCCTGCGTGGAGCCAGCCCCATAGCAGTCAGGGCCAGACGAAGCGCAGGGGCAAAAGAGGCGTCAGAAGCAAGCTGATATTCCCCATTCATCTCCTGAACCACTATTCCATGCCCCGCAAGCTGCTCGCGCAGCGTCTGGATAGTCTCCTCAACTTCAAATAAAGCGCAATCCAAACCGGCAGCTAACTGCGCCGCGCTCAACCGCCCGCAGATCGCCAGCAGTGCCTCCGCTACTTGCCAACGCTGTTGGGGCGTTTGTGCGTCAGGAGTTGGAACCGCTGCCGCAGCTTGGTGCCCGTCCTGGTCCGCTGCTATGTGCTGCTTACTGCTGCTCTGCCAGGCAGCCAGCGTCGTTCTCGATAAGTGCTCGCCTCCAGGTGGAGGCACATTGAGCGCGGCCCGCAGAGCATCAATTACTAGACGCGTCGGATTCTTGGCATCGGGGTCGCCGCGTTCCAGCTTTGCCAGATAGCCAAAGGAAATGCCCGTCACCTCGGCTAGCTGCTTCAGGGTCAAGCCAAGGTCTCGTCGCCTCTGACGAATCGCCTCTCCCCACCGCTGCATCTCCTTCGCGCTGATAACCTCCTGCTTGCCTGGGTGGTTATCGCCCTCACCACCTGGCTTCAGCTTACTGGAAAGCGGCTCTCCAGAGCGATTTTCTTCATCGGGTGTAAGTTGTTCCTGCTCTGGTTTCATCGCCCGCGCTGCCTTCTTCAGTGCCTTTCCGTCAGGCTTCAAGGATGACCCCTCAGAATTGTCATATACGACAATTCAAGTATATACCGAAACTATCGGCTATGCCAGAGCAAATGAAGGCAGGACATACAACCGAGGCTGTATGTCCTGCCTTCATTTGCTCTACAGATACCGCTGGGGATCTGCTACGCCATTGCCTGCTCTTGCAGAAGCCGATCGATGGTGTGAGCATGTCCTGATACTGCCGCTCGCCTGGTACCGTAGCGCGTGTAGCGACCATATGCCAAATCTGGCTGGTTGAGCGTATGTTCTGGGAAGATCGCCGTTTCATAGCTCCAGGCGTTATCCGCTTCGGGCAGCTCTATATCCAGCAGCCGCCGCGTAATCACATGCCAGATACCCGTGCACGCCTCAACTCGATGATGGAGCAAAACGTTATGCCTGGAATCGGGCAAACGGTTTACGGAAGGGTGCTCGTCAACGTCTGGAAGATCAGGGAGGGCGAGGGTAATGCGTTCAATCTCTTGCATGGGGTCTTCCTTTCTCTGTCCCAACCGTATGAGCGCCAGTGCATTTCGGTCGGGCCTATTTTCAGAAGGATGAGACTCCCTTGTCTCCCTGATTCTGTTGTAGATGATTGACAAGCGAAGCATACCATATTTTGGAGATTTTGTCAGCCCTCTGGCTATCTCTCAAGCAAGGCAGTACGCATCGGTTTGGGTATGGCTACCAGTTCAAGACGGTTCTCGCCATCAGTGGGAATGCGTGCCAGCCCACGCACCTCATAACCCATGCCGGTAATCTCGTCGCCGCGAGAAACACGATGCTCCAGCCGGAATGAGCGTGTACGCACCTCCGTAGCAGTCGTTTCAATGGTCAACAGATCGTGGTAGCGCAGCGGCTGCTGAAAACGACAGCCAGCATCAATGATCGGCACAACCAGTTGAAACTGCGTTTTCAGCGTTTCCAACGACCACCCAAGCGAACGCAAAAACTCAAGCGCAGCATGATCGAACCAGCGAAAATAATTTGGATAAAACACGATACCCGCCGCATCGGTATCGCCCCATTGGACGTAGTATTGGATGCTATGACTGCTCATGGAGATGCCCTGAGAAGAAAAGAAGGTATGGCTCTCGACGATAACATATGCCGCTGCCAGCGAAGTTCGGCGTGAAGTGACCTCACTGGCAGCGGCAGCTAGTTCGTTTACCCTCCCTGGTTTGGGGCAGAGGGGGTGACGCTGGGAACCGAGTTGACCACACTGAAAGAAGTGGCATCTTTTTCGGTAATGGTTGGGATGCCGTGGAATTGAACCGTCACATCAATGCTGATGGGCGTGTTGGCTGGCAAACCGCTAAAGCCAATATAGAACGTTGCAAACCCATCGGAGCCTGTCGTTTTCCCCCCAGCCTGGTTGTTCAGCCCATCAATGCCGCCGCCATCTTCGAAATGAAAATAGAGGCTTACCTGCCCACCGGCTTGAGGCAGTTGTCCATGATGAAAGATCACGTACACGATGAGGTTTCCAGAACTGCTGGGGAAGGTGTTATTGTTCACAAAAGCACCGACCAGATAAGGCGGCGCGGTTGGCGTTGGCGAAAGACTACCAGGATTGCTGTTGATCGCAATCGTCGGTTGCGCGCTTGGGGTGGTGTCTAGCCCAAGGCAGGCGCTCAAACCCAGCACGAGCGCCAGGCACAAAAGGGAAAGTTGGGAGACACGGCGCCAGAATAAGAAACTCATCAGAATAGACGGCGCTGAAACCTCGGCGGTCAGTCGGGAAGAGAGCGCCAACCTCCTTTAACGAAATTATTTTCTCTGGTTACTCTTTATAACTGCCTAGACGTATTAAGCCACGCCAGTGTGTCAAGAACACCGTCATTGTAGCAGCAAAGCTGAGCTTTTGCCACTTCTCTGAAGAAAAGCGCTACGAAAGCCAGGACCAATAGCTTTCTGCGCGCACAATTGGTTCTTCCGAGTCCCTGCGCTGCATCATCTGTGACCAGGCCACGCCGTGCTCATAGCTGCCAAGGCAAGTGCTGATGATCTCCAGAGTATCGCCTGGCAGCGCGGCCTTCATGTAGTCAATAGTGCCGCGCTGCAAGAAGGCACGCGTCATATGAGTCGAATCAGGCTGATGAGCCACCGCGCCCTCCGGTATCTGTTCCAGCGCGTCATGAACCGCCTCATCCAGCCAGTCGATATAGATCGTGTTATTAATGTGCCCAACGATGTCAGCCTCATAGCTGCGGGCCATCAGGCTCTGACGAAAGCTGGGCAGGTCGTTTCTTGGCGGCGTAATAACAGGTAAAGGAGGGAACGTGACCATCTGGGGATCAGGGATAGCCTGTTCCGGTATATCTACCGGAAGCCTGATCGGCAGGCCGCGCTGGCGGTCCACATAAACCCAGTGCGCGTGCGCTCGGGCCAGCGTTTGCCCGCTGCTCTGGCTGGTCACCAGATACTCACGATACGCTTGAATACGCGCATACTGCGAGGGCCAGGTCTCGAAGGCAAGTTCGTCAGTCAGCACAAGTGGCCGCTCCACTTCCAGTGCCATCTGGCGAACTACCCAGGCAGAATCGCGCTCATCATACCAGGAGCGCGGAAAACCAGCAGCGGCAGAGGCTTCAGTAGCAACATGTTCCAAATAGCGGAGCAACGTTCCCGTCGGGACGATTCCCAGGCGGCCAGTTTCATAGCTGCGCACGCCAAAGGAGGTGTAGTAGTGGCTCAAACCCATGTGGTAAGTTCCTCAACACAAAAGACGTTCCCCTGCCAGAGTACGCTCTGGAGCGCCAACTGTCAAGGTTCCGGCGAATGACAAAATCCCCACTAGCGTCATAGGCCCATGTGCTGTATGATAGGAAGCACGAGCGTTCCGGTGCAAATTACACAAAAGAAGGAAGAACCTCCCTATGGCAGATACACAAAACCCTCCCGGGCAAGATGGAGGCATCGGGGCTGGCGGGAATCAACAGACTCCAGGGCAGCCAGGAGCGCCGCAACAACCCGTGGCTCCGCAGCAGTATGCCGCCTGGCCTCCCCCATCCTCGGGTGAGTTTCGCGAGTTTGGCACGCAAAGCGGCTGGCCGCCACAGCGCCCACCTGCTGGTCCGCCAGGCTATCCGCCGCAGCCTCCCACGGGACCGCTTGCCCCGGGCGTGCCCGGTCCCGGATTCTGGCAGCAAGGGGCTGGCGGGCCTCCACCGGTAGGCTATCCGCCTGTGCCTGGGCAGCCCCAGGGCTATTTTGGCAATCAACCGCCGCAAAAGAAGAACTCATCATTCTTGATTATGTCGCTTGCCGGGCTGGCCGCGCTGGTCATTCTGGTTCCGCTACTCTTGTGGGCGTTGTCGCAAAACCAATCCACCGCGCAAAATAACCCTCAATCGACCGTAACAACCAACGGCCCGACGCCCTCTCCGACAGCAGCCTCGGGGGCGTTCACGCCCGATGGGACCGCTCCCACGCTTCAGCAATGCACATCAATGATCAATATTCCGTGCTACAGTCCGGAAGAAATACAGAAAGCATTTGGTCTGACTTCGCTCTATCAGCAGGGGTACGATGGCAAAGGCCAGACCATTGTGATTGTTGGCGCGGGCAACACGCCGAATATCGAAAATGACCTCAAAGCGTTTGATAAGGCGTGGGGTCTGCCTGATCCGCCGAGCTTTAAGATTCTTCAGCCTTATGGGCCGCCTACCCCTTATAACTGTGACAGCGTTGGTGAACCGGTTGATGGGTTGCAGCTTGAAAACACTCTGGACGTGGAATGGAGCCACGCTATGGCTCCAGGCGCGAATATCATCTTGATCGTTGGGCCAAACAAAGAGCAGACGTATTTTCCGATACCGAAAGATGCGCCGCTTTGCGGTCTCTACGATCTCGAACAGCCAGTGAACTACGCGCTGGATAATCACCTGGGGAATATCGTCACCATCAGCTATGGCGGCAGCGAGCTAGGCGCCGATACGGATACATCAGTAGACAAGGCCAACGAGCAAAAAGAATACAACGCTGCCGATTCCATCTTCAAGAAGGCTGTCAGTATGGGCGTCACGGTCCTGGCGTCGTCTGGAGACAATGGAGCCACTAATCCGAATGATAATACGAATCACAATTCGTATTGGAAAACTCCGAATGTTTCCTGGCCTGCCTCTGACCCTTATGTGCTGGCAGTAGGTGGAACCTCACTCACCGTTTCGGACCCCACTGGCACCTATGGGAGCGAGGTCACCTGGAATAATGGTGGCGCTTCGGGGGGAGGACTCAGCGTTCTGTATAAGGAACCAAGCTATCAGCAGAAATATATATCCAACCAGTCGATGCTCCAGGGGAAACGGGGCCTGCCTGATGTGGCTTTTCCAGCAGATGTCAATTACCTGCTGTATGAGTCCAATGATCCAAGCACCATTGACGTTTCCAAGTGGCCGCATTGGAATCTGATTGGCGGCACCAGCGCCAGTTCGCCGTGCTGGGCAGGGATTCTTGCCATTGCCGACCAGATGAGCACCCAGGCAGGCGGAGGCCCTCTGGGATACGTTCAACCAGGGTTGTACAGCTTGCAGGGGAAGGATTTCCATGATATTACGCAAGGTGACAACAACTATCAACACGTCGCTGGCTATCAGGCCGGAACTGGCTTTGACCTGGTGACGGGTTGGGGTACGCCGATGTCAGATCAACTCGTGCCCGCATTGATTCAAGCCGTGCAGCAGGTAGGGAATAAGCCCTAGCTGCAACCATGATGAGGCGCTTGCGGCGTCTCTGCCCAAAAGAAGAGGGGGCTGTATGCCGATCCCATCTCTGGCGTTTTTAATCGATGTGGATAATACGCTACTCGATAACGATAGAGCGAAAGCAGACGAAGCAGCGCATCTGCGCGGCCTGCTGGGTGAGGCAGCAGCCTCCCGTTTTTGGGAGTTGTATGAAGAAGTGCGCCACAAAGAGGGCGTGGTTGATTACCCCCAGACGCTGGCGCGTTTCAAGCAGGCGTTTGTCGATCAGTTCGCGCCCGAAACGCTTTTTCAGCTTTCCAGCTATTTCCTGACCTTTCCGTTTCACAACTATCTCTATCCTGGCGCGTTAGAAACCCTGGCCTATCTGGGCACGCTGGGCACAACAGCAATTACCTCGGATGGCGATGCCACGTTTCAGGGGTTGAAGATTGCGCGCAGCGGCATCTCGGCAGCCGTCGATGGGCGCGTGGCGTTGTATCTACATAAGCAGGACCACGTTGACGAGATTACCACCCTCTTCCCTGCCGAACATTATGTGATGATCGAAGACAAGCCATCGCTGCTGAGCGCGCTCAAGGCGCACATGGCGAACAAGCTGACCACCGTGCTGGTGCGCCAGGGCAAATACGCGCACGCCGCGCCAGCGCCGGGCGACACGTCGCCTGATTTGTCGCTCCCGGCGATAGGCGCTGTGCAGCAGGTGGGCCGAGATGAGTTTCTTGGCCTGAAGGCCAGAGCAGGCTAAGAGGGTGCGTTTTCAGCCGCCCTGGCTCGCCGCTCGACAAGCTTGTTGACGCGCTGAAGCAGGATTTCCAGATCAACCGGCTTCGCCAGGTAATCGACCCACGGGTCGTGCAGCGCTTCGGCGCGCTGGGCAAGATCATACGCGGCGCTGACGATCAGCACCGGCAGCGTGCGAAAGCGTGGATTGGCGCGCAGCGTTGCTAGCACATCCCAACCGCTTTGACCTGGCAACCGCAGATCAAGCAGCAGCACTTCTGGCGGCGCTGTTTCGATCAATGGAATAACTATATCGGGTGTGGCTGCGGTAATGACGCGAAAATCGGCCTCTTCTACCAGGATGGCTTTCAGGACATCAAGCAACTCGATTTCGTCATCTACAACCAGAGCGAGCCTGGGGTGGTGAGTTGGTTGGGTAGTCACAAGCGCCTCCTTTCGGAGCCTCACGGCTCTTCTATATGATGCTCTTGCAGGTTATGGGCCAGTGACGGTGCCTGTGCTTCCTGCTGCACTTCTGCTAATTTACCCTTGAGATAGGTTTGAACCCGCTCCAGTTCTGCTATTTTTGCGCCGACGGCATCGATCTTTCGCCCAATGAAAACACTTGCCTTTTGGGCAACTGCTTCGCCAGCAGTGCAGAGTTTGTCAAGCTCTTTGAACTCTGCCAGGGTAAAACCGGCTGCCTGGGTCTCTTTGAGCGCCAAAAGCTGCTCAACTGCCTCCTGGCAATAGTCACGATAATTATTACCCCCGCGGCGCACATGACGTGCGTCAAGTAGCCCTTCCTTCTCATAAAAACGAATGGCATGTGCGGATAACCCCGTCTTTTTCACCAACTCACTAATTTTCATGCTTTCCCCCCAACAAGGACTTGACCTTAGAGTATACTCTATAGTTTATGCTCTATATGCCCATCAGGCAAGATGATCAAGCGCGTACAGTCTTAAGCTTTTGTGAAGATTTATCAGACAGGAGATACCTATCGTGAAAACAAGCAACATGCAGGGACAGGTGTGTCTGGTGACGGGCACCACTTCAGGGATTGGCACAGTGACGGCCAGAGAGTTGGCAAAGATGGGCGCGACGGTGGTGATGATTTGCCGGAATCGCGCAAAGGGTGAGGTAGTGCAGGCGGAGATCAAAGCGGCCAGCGGGAACGCACAGGTTGATTTGATCGTCGCCGACCTTTCTTCGTTGGCCGAAGTGCGCCGTGCGGCCAATGAGTTCAAACAAAGATATGCCCAGCTTCACGTTCTCATCCACAACGCCGGGGGGATTAACGGCGAACACAAAGTGACATCTGATGGGCTGGAGACCACCTTCGCCACCAATTACCTGGCGCCATTCCTGCTGACACAATTGCTGCTGGATACCCTGAAGGCCAGCGCCCCGGCGCGCATCGTGAACGTGAGTTCTGTCGCGCATACCAGGGGAAAGATCGATTTTGCTGATCTGCAAGGGGCGCAACGATACAGCTTTACGAAAGCTTATGGGCAGTCCAAACTGGCGCAGATTTATTTTACCTACGAACTGGCTGACCAACTTCAGGGTACAGGTGTCACTGTCAATGCGCTCCATCCCGGCGCGGTTGCCTCCAACTTTAACAATGGCATGAGGGGCATTGCGCGTGTCATCGGGGGAGTGATCTATTTCTTGGCTGGCATCAGTGCCGAGAAGGGAGCGCAGACGACGATTTATCTGGCAACCTCGCCCGAGGTTACGGGCGTGAGTGGGAAGTATTTCGTAAACGGTAAGGAGACGCCATCTTCCGCTCGTTCCTACGATGCGACCGTACGCCAGCGTCTCTGGACCGTCTCGGAGGAGTTGGTTCGTCAGCCAGCGCTTTCTTAGCTCTTCTCAAGAAACAAGGTGGTACTCTCGATGCGCATTCTGGCCTTTGGTACAGGGAATCTCCCTTCTTTTATCTCTATACTGATATTCAGATGAAAAGCGCAGGCCAAGCATGGGGGCATCGTATACGAATGCTTGCGCCGAGAGGCATAGTGGCAGTATAGTGGAAGGTGGCGCTTTTCTTCAGGAAAGATTAGAGGTACGAAGACATAGAAAGGATAGGCTGATAGTGTCTGATTTGGCAATCCTTGCCTGTTATGCCCACCCCGACGATGAGCAAGGCGTAACAGGTACCTTGGCTGGCTACGCGGAACGAGGTATGCGTACGGGCTTGATCTGCGCGACGCGCGGCGAATTGGGAGAGATTGCGGAGGCAGACCCTCCGCTGGCGACGCCCGAAACGTTGGGGCAGGTGCGCGACCAGGAGATGCGGCGCGCGGCAGAAATCGCAAAGGTGCAGCACCTCTGGTTTCTGGATTACCGCGACTCTGGCATGCGCGGAACGGAGGGAAACCAGGATGCGCGGGCGTTTATGAATGTGGACGAGGCCGAGGCGTTGGGCAAAATCGTGCGCATCATTCGGGAGTTCAAGCCAACGGTGATGATGACGTTCGACCCCACTGGCGGTTATGGACACCCCGATCATATCCGCATCAGCGAGTTGACAACGAAGGCTTTTCATGTAGCCAATGACTCGGGAAAATATCCCGAGGCTGGCCCCGCGTGGGAAGTCAAACGCCTCTTTTACGCGTCGATGCCCCGCAGCCGCATTCGGCAGTTGGCCCAATTTGCCGAGCAGGCGGGTATGAGCAGCAATTTTACTGGCATGGACCCGGAAAAGCTGGGCCTGCCGGATGAGATGATTACCAACCGGGTCGATGTGAGCGACTATATCGACTTGAAGCGCCGCTCACTGACGCAGCATCGCACACAGATGAACCCGAACAGCCCATTTGCCAAACTGCCGGAAGAGGTGACGAAGCAGTGGCGCGGCACCGAGTATTTCGCGCTGGTGGCAGGCGTGCCGGTGGATGCGTCGAACGCCGAAGCGGCGGGTGATCTCTTCGCCGGGCTACGCTAGGGAATGGTTCAAGACAATGTGAGGAGCGTTACATCGCGTAACGCTCCTCACATTGTCTTGAGCGTATATCATAGCTGCTTCCTTCTGGCTAGCCCGTTCCGTTGGCATAGAGCATGCGACCCTGGAGGAAGGATAGAGGCGCTTAGGCGTCCGGTTTCATCTTGATTTGCGTGGTTCCTAGAAAGAGACGCATGGGTTTTTTTCAGCAATTTCCTGGGCGCGGGATGGTTCTGGGCTTTGCAACGAGCACCCCTGAGATGAAGGTGTCGAGTGCCCTGCCGAGAACGACGGTCAAGCTTGATGGTTTGGGAAGGCAGCCGCGCCCGCTGCGCGAGTTCTTGTATCGTCACCGTGTATTGGTTCGGGCGCTGGTGCTGACGCTGGTCTGGGAGGTGGTTGCAGAGTGCGTCGGTCTGCTGGCCGTTGTGATTTTTCCGCCCTCAACTGATCTGCCCGCGTTTCTCCAAAACCATCCTGCCTTTCATCAGGGCTATTATCCCCCGTGGGAAACGATCTGGGCGCGCTGGGATGGCGTCTGGTATCTGCTGATTGCCACACAAGGTTATGGGCCGCAGGTTGGCGCGCTTCCTGCTTTTTTCCCGGCTTTCCCTGGTCTTATTCATATAGTCGGTGGGCTGCTTGGCGGCAACTATCTGCTGGCTGGCGTGTTGATGAACCGCGTGCTGCTCTTTCCAACGGTGGCGATCTTTACGCAGATTGTGCGCGAGGAGTCAGGGGAGCGCGCCGCCGAAAGCGCGCCCCTCTTTCTGTTATTGCTGCCAGTGGCCGTCTTTTTCCTGGCCGTCTATACCGAAACATTGTTTGTGCTGGCGTGCCTGGCCTGCTTTTGGGCAATGCGGCATCAGCGCTGGCTGCTGGCAGGTCTGTGCTGCGCGGTGGCGACGGCAACACGCCTGCCGGGTATTGTGCTGGCGGGGGCGGTGCTGGTGGAGGGATTGGCAAGCCGCAAATATTGGCAAGGCCTTGGCGCGGCAGCGCTGGGTCTGGTGGGGCTGGTGGCCTATACCGTATATCTGCAAGTGGCCTATCACGACGCGCTGGCGTTTCAGCACGCTTATAACTATGGCTGGGGTGGCAGGCAGTTTACACTGAATCTCTGGCAGGGGCCACAAAACTATCTTCAGGCGCTGTTCAACACGTCGCCCTGGGGGCGAACGGAGTTGACCTATCTCGGTTGTCTGCTGGCGCTGGGCATTGACTGCGCGCTGCTGGTGGTCATGTGGCGCGCGCTGCGGTGGTCCTATCGCGTGTTTGTGGTGGGCAGCATGCTGCTGCCGCTGCTGTCGGGAACACTCTTTGCCTATAACCGTTATAGCCTGACGTTGTTCCCCTTTGTGCTGGTGGCCTGCCGCTGGACGGCGAAACGCCCCACGCTGCGCGAGGCAACGCTGCTGACTATGGGCTTCTTCTGCGTACTGGGCATCATCATGTTCACATCGAGTTATTGGGTGGGCTGAGTTTGTGGGGCATCGGCCAGCAGCATTAGTGATCTGGCGTGCGTCGAACAGAGCAAAATAGACGAGGAGAAACTATGAGCATTTTTACGCCTGCTGAACTTGCTTATCTGCAAAGCGAACCACATGGCAGCCTGGCAACAGTTGGGCCGGACGGCCAGCCCCATGTAGTCCCGGTGGGATTTCGCTACAACCCGGATTTGGACACGATTGACATCGGCGGCAGAGATTTTACCAAGCGGAAGAAGTATCGTGATGTCAGCCAGAACCCGCGCGTCGCCTTTCTGGTGCATGATAAGCGCGACCATCCGCGAGGGATAGAGATACGCGGCAAAGCAGAGATTCTGGCAACCGGCGGCCAGGACATCTATCCCGATTGCGCTCCCGAAATGTTCCGCATCAGGCCCAGGCGCGTCGTCAGTTGGGGTGTTGATGAGCCGACCGGCTTTCGGAGCAATGCGCGCTCTGTCCAGGAGTCTCCTGAGCATACTGGAGAAGCTTTCCCCGACCTCCGTTCAGAGAGGGAGCTGAGCATATAAGACGTTCTCCGACCAGTCGGGCGTTTCATGGAGGCACGTGCCGTCAGGGCCAAAGACATAGCCGCCGCCTGGGAAGTCTTCGTCGCTGGTGCGGCCTGCCTGCGTGGCAACAGCGATATAGACCTGGTGGTCGTGGGCATATTGGCCGAGCTTGACATGGCACTCGCCATGCCACCAGTTATAGCCGGTTTGCCAGTTGCGCGTGGCTTGCTCGCCGTACAGGCCGGGCGCGGCGGCCTCAAAGATGATACGCGCACCCTGCGCGGCGTTGGCGGCGAACACCTCCGGGTTTTCGATGTCGGCGCAGATGGCAAGGCCACAGGCAGCTTTTGGATGGGTAAAGACGGTGGTTGCCGCGCCGGGCGCAAACCAGGCGACTTCATCGGTGATGATCGTCTTTTTCCTATAGTAATCAAGAAGCTGGCCGTTGCGGGCCACAATCTGCGTAATGAACGGCTTGCCATTCGGGTTGGCTTCGACGATTCCGGCAATCGCGGTGATGGCTGTGCCGCCGGTCATGGCGACGAAGCGCGCGACTTCGGGACCATCCAGGCGCGCGATGGCTTCCGGCTGGCGCGTGGGGTCGATGTAGCCGGTGATGCTCATTTCGGGAAAGCAGATGATCTCAACATTTCTGCTGATAGCTTCTTGTAGATAGCCTTGTATGGCTGCTAAGTTGGCGTCAATCGCGCCTTTTTCGCAACGCATCTGTACCAGGGCAATGCTCAGTGTGTTCATACTTCTTTCTTCTTTCGTAATCCACCTTCAGGGCGCGTTGCGGGCCATAAGGTCAAAGACTGGTTTTGTATCACAATAGACTTGCCACACGGCGATCTTACTGTCGTGCATAGTGGCTTTCCAGGCTGCCGGAAGCTTCCAGTGATTTTCTGGCAAAAGCTGACCTTGAACCGCATAGGTGCCTTGTGCTATGCCGAAGAATGCCACCTGATTGCCTTGCTCGAACCATGTTTCAGCAGTAATTGCGTAGTCAGGCATCCAGGCAAAATAACCTTGCCAGGCCGTTTCCAGCGTTGTCAGGCCGGTTACCTGGTTTCCAACGGCGTCAATGAACCGATGATCTGCTGTCATCAGTTCGAGTAATCGGCTGACGTTGTGAGCATTGATCACCTCGATGAATTGTTCGACAATACCTCTCATCTTGATGCTCCCTTTCATTCCGCCCTCTTGCCTATCGATCTTCAGAGCATAGCTTTCTTTTCTCTCTATTGCAAGAGTGGTGCAGTACATGTGTTGGCTTTTGGCGGCGCATGGAGTGGTATAGTGTGAGCAATATGTCATCCATGAGGAGGAGCATCTTCGTGCAAAACGAGCCGCTAGATATTCTGGTGATTGGCTGCGGGGTTTCGGGTCTGACAACAGGTTTGCTGCTGCAAGAGGCAGGGCATCGGGTACGCATCTGGGCGAAAACGCTGCCGCCCTATACAACCTCGAATGCGGCGGCGGCGGTCTGGCATCCGTTCAAGGTGCATCCACCAGAAAAGGTCGCGCCGTGGGGAGCCGAGGCGTTTCGGCGGTTCGAGAAACTGCTGGCGACGCCAGAAAGCGGCGTGATTCGCTCGCCCGTGCTGGAGATGCGCGTGGAGCGCGGCGCAGACCCGGCCTGGCGCGGCGTGGTGGGCAACTTTCGCCACGCGACGGCAGCAGAATTGTTGCCTGGGCGAGTGGATGGCTACGTCTTTGAGGCGCTGGTGATCGATACGAATCGCTATCTGGAGTATCTGCGCGGGCGCTTTCTGGCGCAGGGCGGGCAGATTGCGCAGCGCACGGTGGAACGGCTGGACGGGGCATTCGTGGAAAGCCAGGTGGTGGTGAACTGCACAGGCCTGGGTGCGCGGGAGCTGGTGGGTGATCGCGACATTCACCCCTCCAGGGGCAAGGTAGTGCGCATTCGGCAGCGCGACTTCCATCAGGTGATTCTGGATGACGATGACCGCAGCAGCATGGCCTATATTATTCCGCGCATCGACGATATTGTGCTGGGCGGGACGGACGAGGAGGATGTGACGGGCGAACACTATCGCGGTGAGGAATATATAGAAAGCACCACGCTTGACCCCGAAGCCGAGGCGATTGTGCAGCGTGTCGCCAGGCTGACGCCGCGTCTGGCCGAGGTGACCTCAGCCGATGTGCTCAAGGTGGTGACAGGCTGGCGTCCGGTGCGCTCGCAGGTGCGCCTGGAAGGCGAGCGTGTGACGCCAGAGCGCATCCTGCTGCATAACTACGGACATGGCGGCGCAGGCGTCACACTGTCGTGGGGCTGCGCCAGGGAAGTGGTTGAGCAGCTTGCCGCGATGATTGGATGAGCCGCGCTTCAGGGTCGGAAGATGATGCAGGTGGTGGTGCCATGTGCGTAGAGTTTGCCCTGCGCATCGGTGATGCGGCCTTCCGCCGTGGCAATGCGCCCGCCTTGATAGATGACTTTGGCTTCGCAGCGCACCTCGCCGGTTTCACTGGTGATGGCGCGTACATAATTCACTTTAATCTCCAGCGTGGTGTAGCCGGTGCCAGCGGGCAGCGTCGAATGGACGGCGCAGCCCAGCGCAGAATCCAGCAGCGTGGCGGCCAGCCCGCCATGCACCACGCCGATGGGGTTATAGTGATATTCGGCAGGCAGCGCCGTGAAGACTGCACGCCCTTCTTCTACCTCGGCTATTCCCATGCCCAGCAGCACAGCGATGGGCGGCGGCGGAATCTCACCAGATTGTATTGCTCGCAAGTAGTCGATGCCGCTCATGGCGCGGCCCTGGTGCGCTGAGGGCAGCGGGTCTTCCCAGGTGATGGTGCGGGTACGAATCGTTGGCTCGGTGTTGCTCATCGAAAACTCCTGGCCGGTTGCTTTGAGATCACGCACGCGCTGTTGTGAGGTGGTTTGAAGGCATCGAGTCTGCCCGAAACCTGGCATTCACCATGCTGCCAGAGGATGGTTGGATGATTGAAGAGGGAGACTGCCAGGCGCAAGGCAGGCCGATTTTCGCCAAGGATGGTGGCCGAGAAGGCGGTGATGCCATGGCGGCTGGCTTCCAGAATCAGATTCCCCATCAGCAGCTTGCCCAGGCCGTGCGCCTGCCAGGCATCTTCGATGACAATGCCATATTCGGCCACCCGACTGTTGGGATAGCGATCATAGCGCGCAATGCCGATGATTTCCCCGGCATAGCTGGCAATCATCGCGTACTGGTTTTCATAGTCAATGGTGGCGACATTGGCGATGGTCTGCATCCAGCGCTCATCGCTCAAGGTGGGCACGAAGCCCCAGCGGTAAATGGTGGTTGGCGAAAGGCGATGGAACAGGCGCTGAAGCTGCGCGCTGTCTGAGGCGAGAGCAGGCCGCACCAGGATGGACGCGCCATCTGACAAGATAGCAATGGCTGGTAAGGGAACCTGGAGGTCATTCATCGTCTCTATAGCGAGGGCTGCCATGGCCGCGTCTCCTGTTCCAGACCGATTGGCCTTTTTTCTAACCAAAAAAGAAAAGTCAAAAGTTCTTGCATCTTTCAGACCGAACGGTCTGGTTGAGAGTATAACGCGCTGCGTTCTGCCTGTCAAGGGGATGGTGAGTTAGCCCTTGTGGCTGTTGTTTTTGCTGAAGCGCGCCGCGCCAACAGAGGCCGCCATCACCAGCACCAGCGCTGCGACGGCACGCAGTTCAAGCTGCTCGTGCAGCAAGACGATGCCGACCAGCGCGGCAATCCCTGGCTCCAGGCTCATCAGCACGCCGAATACATGCGCGGGGAGCCTCCGCAGCGCTTCCAGTTCCGGCGAGTAGGGCAGCACCGAGGAAAGCAGCGCGACCCCCGCGCCCAGCAGCAGAAAACGCCCATCCAGCAATTGGCTGCCCGCGCCCAGGACGCCCACCGGCACGAGCAGCAGTGCTGCCACCGCCATGGCAAGCGCCAGACCCGTCGCGCCTGGGAACGCGCGGCCCACCCGCGCGCTCAGCAGGATATAGGCTCCCCAGAACACACCTGCCAGCAGCGCCAGGGCGACGCCCAGCGGGTCAAGTGAAGCGCCGCCGAACAGGCCAGTGGGCGCGAGCAAGACAATGCCCGCGCCCGCGAGCGCCACCCAGAAGAGATCGATCACCCGGCGCGAGCCAGCCAGGGCGACGCCCAGCGGCCCGATGAATTCGACGGTGACGGCCACGCCCAGCGGCAGGCGGTCCAGGGATGAATAAAAGGAAAGATTCATCGCGGCCAGCACTCCGCCAAAGAGCAGCGCCCAGCGAAAGTCGCGCCAACTATAGCCCCGTAAGGAGGGCCGCCAGATCGCCAACAGCACTAGCGCCGCAAATGCAACGCGCAAGAAGACTGCTCCCGTCGGCCCGATGGATTGAAACAGGCTCTTTGCCAGCGCCGCGCCAATCTGCGTGGAGGTCATGGACAGCAGCACCAGGATGGGCGGTGGCACCGCTTTGATCGAGTCGCCGAGGGTTCCGGCAGTGCGTTCCGTTGGGGCGTGTCGTGTTCGGCTGCTCAGCGCTGATCCAGGCAAGGGCATGGCTTATGGCTCCTTCGATTGACGGCATCACGAGTCTGCATAAGAACGAGAGTTGATGCTGCTTGTGTGCTGTTGGAACGTATAGCATAACACATTGCGGATGGCTTGCGCTTTGAACCATCTCAGTGTATGATTTCTTGCGGAGGTGCATAACATGAAGCTGCGCTAAACAATCGGTAGATGAAGCACACATTCCTCTCAGGTTTCTGAGCAGATACTGTTTCCCCGCTTCGGAATCTGCCGGTTGATACTGACCATCCCAGCCGGGATGCGTCGGGTGCAGCGCAGCGACTGGCAATCCGCCGAAGATTGTACTTCCCCTTCAAGACCAATTCCCTCGCATCTTGCTTTTGCCGGTCCCAACAATCTCAGCAGCGCGCGCCGCGCACTCACGGCTGGCCGTCGTGTTGGTGGCGCGCGTTTTTGCGCGCGAAAGAAAGCGGAGGTTGTTGTATGACTCTGGTCGTTCATCATCTTTCCAAAACGTTTGGCATCAATATAGCCCTGGAGGACGTGTCCTTTAGCGTCGGCGCGGGCGAGCGGGTTGGGGTGGTTGGCATGAACGGGGTGGGCAAATCGACGCTGCTGAATATCCTGGCCGGGCAGGAGTCGCCCGATGCGGGGACAATTGCGCTGGATGCGGGAGCCGAGATGGCCTATCTGCCGCAGTCGACGCCTGCCTTCTTTGGCCGAACCATTGATGATTTAATTCTGGAATCGGTTGGGAACTTGCGCCAGCTTGAAGCGCGCATGCGCGCGCTTGAGGCGCAGATGGCAAATGCCAGCGAGGCCGAGATGCCGCCACTTTTGGAGGAATACGCGCAGGTGTCGATGCGCTTTCAAGATCGCGGCGGCTATGATCTGGAGTATCGCATCGATGGCATTCTGGCCGGATTAGGGATTGCGCATCTGCCGCGCTCACGCGAGGTGAGGACGCTTTCGGGCGGCGAAAAGGCGCGTGTGGGACTGGCAACGCTGCTGCTGCGTTCGCCGGATGTGCTGTTGCTGGATGAGCCAACCAATCATCTGGATGTGGCGGCGCTGGAGTGGTTGGAAGGCTATCTGGCGAGCTATGAGGGCGCGCTGCTGGTGGTGTCGCATGATCGGCAGTTTCTGAACCGTGTCGCTACCCGCATTTTCGAGATCGACGAGCATAGCCGTCACCTCAAGCGCTACGAGGGCAATTATGACGCCTACGCTGCTGCCAAGGCGGCGGAGCGCGTCAAATGGGAGGAGGATTACGAGCGCCAGCAGGAAGAGATCAAAGACCTGCGGCTGCGCATGCGCGAGACGGGGCGACAGGTGGCGCATAACAGGATGCCTAAAGATGGAAATAAGTTAGCTTATAACGCGAAAGGCGCGAATGTGCAGCGCGCTATCTCGCGCAATGTGCGAGCGGCGGAAGAGCAACTCAAGCGCATCGAGGCAGACCCGATTCCGAAACCGCCGAACCAGATGCGCTTTTATCCGCGCTTCGACGCCCAGCCGCTGCGTTCGGACAGCGTCATCAGCGTGGAGCATGTGACCAAAAGCCACGCGGGCCGGGTCATTCTGCGCGATCTAAGTTTTCGGGTGGCGTCGGATGCGCGTATCATGCTGGTTGGGCCGAATGGCATCGGCAAGACGACGCTGCTGCGCCTGCTGCTGGGACTGGACACGCCCGACGCGGGTATGGTGCGCGTGACGAGCAGCGCGCATCTGGGCTATCTGCCGCAAGAGCCGCTGGTGAACCCCAGCCAGACGATTCTGGAGGCATATCGGCAGGTGGTCACGGGCTATGACGAGCAACTGATTGCCGGGCTGCTGGAGCGCGGCCTGTTCCGGCTGGAGGATATGCCCAAGTTGGTGGGGCAGTTGAGCGTGGGGCAGCGGCGCAAGCTGGAAATTGCCCGCCTGATGGCCGAGCAGCCCAACGTGCTGCTGCTGGATGAGCCGACGAACTACATCAGCCTGGATGTGCTGGAGGCGTTCGAGGCAGCGGTGCTGGCGTTTCCTGGGCCGGTGCTGGTGGTGTCGCATGATCGCTGGTTTATGCAGCGCTTTGGAGGCGAACGCTGGGAGTTGTTTGATGGGCGGTTGGTTGGCATCGATTCAGGGGAGTACGTCTGCTAAAAGAGACGTGCAAATCTCCATGCTAAGAAAGGAAAAGGCATGCTCTACGCTCATGTAAACGGCTGTGATCTGTATTATGAGGCTGGCGGGCAGAGCGCGCCAGTGGTTTTTGTTCACGGTGGTTTCCCCAGCCTGGCATCGACGCTTCAAGATTTCTCACAGTGGCGCTGGACCTGGGAGCAGGACTTTGCTGACGTGTTTCACTTTGTCTGGTATGATCGACGCGGCTGCTATCGCTCATCTGTGCCAGCGGACGGCTACGATTTGGAAAATCAGGCGCTTGATCTTGCTGCGCTGCTAGATGCGTTGGGTATTGCCTCGGCCCATGTGATCGGCAGTTCCGCTGGCGGGCCGATCAGCCTGACGTTTGCCGCGTGTTATCCCGAGCGTGCGTGCTCGCTGACGCTGGCGGGAACGAGTCACAATCTGTTCCCGCTGGGCGATCCGGTGAGCGATCGGATTCGCCAGCTTATTGCGCTACTGAATACGGAAGGAGCCGAGGCTGCGTTCGCGCAGCGGCCTGCCGGGGTCGAAACGTCGCTGGAGCCGCTGTGGGTGGTCGATGAAATGCAGGCGCGCGGGCGCTATGCGGAATATCTTCAACGGGAACAAGACCTGGCGCGCCAGGTTCGCGCGATGCCAGAGGCTGAGCGCGCTCATTTCTTTGCGGTGGAGCTTCGCGCTATGCAGGCATATATGCGCGACGACCTGGCTGCCTACGCCCGGCAGGTGCGGTGCCCGACGCTGGCCCTGCATGGCAGCGATGATCGCGAGGTTCCGCTGGCCTGGGGCCAGGCGCTGGCCGAGATGATCGGCACAGCGCGTATGCAGATCATTCCAGGCGGCGGGCATAGTCCTGTCCATCGCTCCATGGAGGGAAGACAGGCGGTGATAGAGTTTATTCAAGAGATAGAACGGTCGACCATATAGTAACCAGGGGCGCTTGATGTTTCAGGCTGTGTGCCGTCTTCAGGAATGGCGGCAGCGGCTTGCGGCGGCCAATAGGACGGTTTGGGGCGGCGTGGCTCGCGGACGCCGCTCATATCGCCTCGACTTTCTGCGCCACCAACGGTTTCCGTATCACCAACGGGGCGCAGAAAGTCGAGGCGAGAGATTGTACCAGGCCGCAGCAGCAGGATAAGGCAGAAGATCAACCAGGTGAGAAGAAGAAAGACCACAAAGACCATAGGGTGACCCCTTTCCTGATTCTAAAGCAGCCAATTGAACGCCTTTCTCTTGGAAAAGAGACGATCATATACATGAGATTGTTTCATGTGTTTGGCTTGGGGATAGGCGCTCTGGCGCGCAGGGTTGAGAGGGGCACGAAGGATGAGGTATAACTGTGATAGCTTTTCCCCGCTGCTGGTGGTAGAAGGACGTGTATGGGCATTATCCTGGGTCTAACGGCGGCGCTCGGCTGGGGCGCTGCTGATTTCCTGGCGCGCTACGCGACTCGGCTGATTGGCACCTATCGCACGCTGCTGTATATGCAAACCGTGGGCTTTGTTGGCCTGGGTGTTTATCTGCTGATTTCGGGCGCGTTTGGTCACCTGTTCACGCATCCCGGCTGGCAGCCATGGACCTGGGCGCTGGTGGCCGCGCTGCTGAATATCTTCGGTTCGCTGGCGCTCTATCGCGCGTTTGAGGTTGGCGTGCTGACGGTCGTGTCGCCGATTGCCGCCAGCTATGCCGCGCTGACGGCGCTGCTTGCGGTGCTCAGCGGGGAAGTGCTCGGTGTGCAGCGTGGGATTGGCATTGCGGCGGTGTTGATCGGCGTGATCTTGGCGGCTGCGGCTTTGCCGTCTCCTGCGCAGGATGGCGCTGGTGAAAGCAAAACGAAGCGCCAGGCGCGGCTGACACGCGGCGTGGGGCTGGCGCTGGCGGCAGCGGTGGCCTATGGCGTGATGTTCTGGCTCTTTGGGTTTCAGGTGGTTCCCGCGCTGGGTGGCATTGCGCCTGTCTGGCTGATTCGCTTTGTGACACCCTGCGTGCTGATCGCGCTGGCAAAGCCAACTCGCCAGGGCGTCAGCGTGCCGCGTGGGCACGCGCTGTGGCTCATCTTCGCGGTTGGGCTACTGGATACTGCTGCTTATGTGGCAAATACGATTGGTTTTACGACAGGCGCGGTTGCGGTGGTGAGCGTGCTGGCCTCGCTGTTCAGCACGGTGACGGTGCTGCTGGCCTGGATGTTCTTACGCGAGCGCTTGCATTGGAGCCAGTGGTTGGGCATTGTGGTGATCTTTGTGGGCATCGCGCTGGTGAGTATCTAGTGGGAGAGAGGTCCAATGGTTTCTTTTGATGATGTTTTGAAGGCGCGTGAGGTCATTGCCGACCAGATTCGCCAGACGCCGCTGTTTTCGGCCACGACGCTGGGCCAGATGGCTCCCACGCCGGTTTCGCTCTTTTTGAAAGCAGAGATGTTTCAAAAAACCGGCTCGTTCAAGCCGCGCGGCGTGCTCTATCGGCTGTCGCTGCTGACGCCAGAAGAGAAGCGGCGCGGGCTGATTGCGGCCTCGGCGGGCAATCACGGCCAGAGCCTGGCGTGGGGCGCGTCGTCGCAGGGCATTGCCTCGACGATTGTGATGCCCGAACACGCCAGCCGCAGCAAGATCGCGGCGGCGCAGGGCTATGGCGCGACGGTGATCTTGCATGGGCACAGCAGCCTGGAGGCGCATCGCCAGGCGCGGGCGCTGGCCGAAGAGTGCGGGCTGGTGCTGATTCATCCCTATGTGGACGAGGGCGTGATTGCCGGGCACGCGACGCTGGGCCTGGATATCGTCGATGATCTGCCGGATGTCGACGTAGTGTTGTTGCAGATTGGCGGCGGCGCGCTCTGCGGCGGCAGCGCGCTGGCAATCAAATCGCGCAATCCCAACATCCGCGTAATTGGCGTCGAGCCGGTGAAAGCGGCGCGCCTGACGGCGGCACTGGCTGCTGGGCATCCCGTGACGCTGGAGGGCGTGCAAACACGCATCGATGGGCTGGGCGCGGGCTATACCGGCGAGGTGAATCTGGCATTGTTCCAGCGCTATGTCGATGCGGTGGTGCAGATCGAGGATGAAGCGGTTGACCGCGCGATTGCGCTGCTGGCCGAACGCTGCAAGCTGGTGGTTGAGCCAGCGGGCGCGGCGACGGTGGCGGCTCTCCTCGAAGGGAAAGTGCCGGTGAAGCCAGGCGAGAAGGTGGTTGCGGTGCTTAGCGGCGGAAATATCGACCCGGCGCGGCTGGCGAGCATTCTCAGCGCGGGCGCTTCAACATAAGAGCGAACGGCGGTGGCTCATAATAAAAAGAAGAAAAAGAAGCGCGGGCCACTCAAGCTGAGGGTGATGGCAGAGTATGGCAGTTCCGGCATCTGGGGGATTGGGCAGGTAGGGGTATTTCGGCACGCGATGATAAGACACCTGGACCTGGGCTTGCCCCCTGAATTAGCCCAGGGTTTTGACGAGTGGATCGCTGAATATACCTCTCGGTTATACGAGTCTGCTGACGCATTTGATGTACTTGCTTTCAATGCGAAAGGTCGTGCGCTCGCAGCAGCATTGAAGGGGCTTCTTGGCCCGCAGAGTTACATTGAATACCTTCCTGAAACTGAGGATGGTAGCCTGGGAGCAGCGGAAGTCATCTCTTGGAATCAGGAAAATAGATGAGTTGATTGTACGAACTTCAGGCAAGCAAAGGAGCGAAAGATCATGATCTTGCTGGATGGCAAAGTGGCGATTCTCACGGGGTCTGGTCGTGGCATTGGCGCGGCGGCAGCCAGGCTGTTTGCGGCGGAGGGCTCGTCGGTGGTGGTCTGTGATCTGGACCCCGCGCCCGCCAACGAAACGGTTGAGGCGATCGAAGCGGCGGGCGGTAAGGCGATTGCTGTGCCCGGCGATATGACTGACCCGGCCTTTCCCGAACAGTTGGTGGCGAAGGCAATCGAGAGCTTTGGCGGGCTGGATGTGATTGTGAACAACGCGGGCTATACCTGGGACGCGACGATTCACAAGATGACGGACAAGCAGTGGCAAGCCATGCTGGATATTCATGTGACCGCGCCATTCCGGCTGATTCGCGCCGCCGCGCCATTCATCCGCGAAACAGCCAAGAAGGAGGCCGAACAGCAGGGCCGCGCCAATCCGCGCAAGATCATCAACGTCAGTTCGGTTTCCGGCACGCAGGGCAACGCGGGCCAGGCCAACTATTCGACGGCCAAAGCCGGAGTGACGGGCCTGACCAAGACGCTGGCGAAGGAGTGGGGACAGTTCAACGTGCAGGTGAACTGCGTGGCCTATGGCTGGATTGAGACGCGGCTAACCCAGGCGAAAGAAACGGCGGAAAAGATCGAACGCGGCGGCGAAGAAATTGCCATCGGCGTGCCGGGATATATGCATGGGATTATGACACAAATGGTGCCGCTGGGTCGGCCAGGCACGCCGGAAGAGGCGGCTGGGCCGATGTTGTTCTTTGCGTCGCCGCTCTCCAACTATGTTTCTGGCATTGTGCTGGAGGTGCATGGCGGGCGAGCTATTTAGTTGAGAAGGGATTGCCCTGCTCATGGGATTAAAGGGTCTCTGGCGTCATCCTGATTTTCTGAAGCTGTGGGCAGGGCAAACGATCTCTGTCTTTGGCTCGCTCATAACAACCTTTGCGCTGCCGGTGACGGCGATTCTGCTGCTCAAGGCGACGCCGCTGCAAATTATGCTGTTAAGTGCCGCTGAGTACGCGCCGGGGCTGCTGGTGAGCTTCTTCGCTGGGGCCTGGGTTGATCGCCTGCGCCGCCGCCCGATTCTGATCGCAGCTGATCTTGGCCGCGCCGCGCTGCTGGGGTCGATTCCAGCCGCCGCGCTGCTGGGCGCGCTGCACATCGAGCAGCTTTATATCGTGGCGCTGCTGGTGAGCGTGCTGGCGGTCTTTTTCGATGTGGCCTATCTCTCGTATCTGCCCACGCTGGTGCGGCGCGAAGAACTGCTGGAGGGCAACAGTAAGCTCCAGGCGAGCGCGTCGGTGGCCGAGGTTGCCGGGTTTGGTCTGAGCGGCGTCCTGGTGCAGGCGCTGACCGCGCCGGTTGCGATTCTGATCGATGCGGTTTCATTTGTGGTGTCGGCGTGTTCGGTGGCGATCATTCGCCGCGCCGAGCCAGCGCCTGCTCCATCGGAGGAACAACACAATGCCTGGCGCGAGATTGGGCAGGGTGTCAAGCTGCTGTTGGGCAATCCGATCTTGCGTGCCAGCGCTGGCGCGAGCGGGACGTTCAATCTCTTTCGCAATATGGTCGGCGTGGTGATCATGCTCTTCTTCCTGCGCGAGTTGAATCTGCCGCCGGTGATTCTGGGGCCGCTCTTTGCGCTGGGCGGCATCAGCGCCTTTCTGGGCGCTCTATTGGCGGAGCGGCTGACGCGGCGCTGGGGTGTGGGGCGCTCATTGTTGAGTGGCTTGCTGCTGAGTGGGCTTGCCACACTGCTGATTCCGCTGGCGGCTGGCCCGCTGCTGGTCGTGTTGGGGCTGCTGGCGGCGTCACAGCTTTTTGGCGATGGAGCCGCAACGATCTACGAAATTAATCAGACGAGTTTGATTCAAGCGATGGTGCCTGATCGCGTGCAGGGGCGCATCAACGCGAGCAAGCGTTTTATCGAGTGGGCCGCGATGCTGCTGGGCTTGCTGGTGGGCGGCTTGTTGGGCCAAACGATTGGTCTGCGTCCGACGCTCTTTGTGGCGGCCAGCGGCTGGCTGCTCTCCGGATTGTGGCTGTTGTTTTCGCCTGTGCGGCGTCTGCACGACTATCCGGCGCTCGAAGAGGAGCCGGAAGCAGCGCTGGCGTTGGGTGAATGAGGCTATATTCTATTTGCGCAAGGAGGTCTCTCTATGCCTGTGAGTGTCTGCCCGGCCTCGGTGGTGTCCGCGCCGGTTGAAAAGGTCTGGGCGCTGCTGATGCAGCCAGAGACGTATGACCAGTGGCAGGATTTACATGAGGCGCAGGTGACGCCCCCTGGACCGGCAACGCTCGGCCAGACGGTTTCCGGCTGGAGCAAGGCGCTGGGCCGGAAGTGGCCGGTGAGCCTGACGATTGAAAGCATGAACGCCGAGCGCCATCAGATATTGCTGCGTACCACGCTGCCCTTCGGGATTGTCGTGCAGAATCAAATTAGCTGCGCGAAGGTGGATGCGACTTCCTGCCGCGTGCAATTTGGCTGAGACTTCACCTTCCCCCCTGGATGGCGGGGCTGGCTGCTGGAGCACCTGGGCGAACAGCAATATCATCGCGGTGTGGAAGACGCGCTGCACCGCCTGAAGCGCGCGGCGGAGGCGGCACAGCGCAAGAACAGCGAAACAGCATAGCTGCTGATGAAGATGGTTCTTTCCCTCTGGCTGGGGGTCGCATGGGTAACGTCAGTTCGGGATATTAGCGGTCCGAGAGAGCCAGGACTTCAGGGACCACCTGGAGCGAGGGTTTCTTGGGTTGGTGGCAATACGCAATGATGCCAGCCAGAACGTTGACCAGGAAATGGAGGAGTAGCTATGTACAGCGTAACGCAGCCAAATCTTTGCCCCTTTCCCCCCTTTACCCAACTGATAGCTGGTATATGGTAGGGATTGTGTGGGCTGCCCTGCTGTTTGGAGAGTCGCTTGCCCTCTTGTTTCTGCTACGCGGCGTCCGCCCGGCATGGCCCCAACGCCTGCTGGCGGGTGTATTGGCGTTGGGGGGCATCTGGTCCGTGGTCCTGTCCATCTGGGTGTGGGTTGATCCACGAACCTATATCTTTCATTGTTCTCTGGGCGCTCCTGACTCACCGCCTCCGTTCGTTGAGACCTCGCCTCCCCTAGTGCACGCGCAGGGTATGATTGAGGATGTGACCAACTACCTTGTCCCCTTGCTCCTGCTCCTTGGCCTGGGCCTCGCCTATTCCTTCAAAGGCGGTGCTTCCAGGCGAAGTCTACGGCCATCTTCTTGAGACGGTAGTGGATGGGATCAGTGCTGAGACTGGGCAGCTCACCCATGTAGATGAGGGGATCGCCTACCATAACGTCAGTTTCAAGCTTCGAGGAGGAAAGGCAAAACTTCACTGACAAAGAGGTCGGGAGCCAGGCTGATGGCGTTGTGCTGCTGGCCGGGCAAAAGAGACACCGTGCTGTTGGGCAGTGTATCGTGCAGGGCATCAACCGCGTCTTTCATATAGTGCGGGCTGTCGCCGCCAAGCATCAGCAGGGTGGGCGCTTCGAGCGCTCGAAAGCGTTCGGCGTGAAAGCGATAGCCTTGAATCTGGCGTAGTTCGCGGGGAATCGTGTGGGCTGCGGCCACGCGCCCAGGCCAGAATGGCAGATAGGTAACCAGTTCCAGTTCCAGCGGCGAAAGGTGCAGGAAATCGCGCAGAAACGTGGTGATGACGCCGACGCGATCATCCTGCCTGAGCAGAGCTTCCAACCCTTCGATGGAACCAGGGGCATAAAAATCCCCTTTCAGGGGCATAGGTGGTTCATAGAAGATGAGCTTCCCCAGGCGCTCGCTGCGCAGGGCGGCTTCCATCAGGCACAGCGCGCCATAGGAATGGCTGAGCAGATGGACCGGCCCGCCGATGGCATCCACGACGGCCACCAGATCAGTCGCTTCGTCCTGAAGCGAATAGGCTTCGGCGTCGCCGCTCTGGTTGCGCCCGCGTCGATCAATCGCGTAGATGGTGAAATGTTCCGCCAGCGGGCGCAGGATAGGCGTCCAGCGGGCCTGATCTTCGGCTGTGCCATGAATAAGCACCAGCGGCGGGCCTTTGCCGCTGCGTGTATAAGCGATGGCAATGCCATCGGGTGATGTTATCGCTTCCATTGGTTCCTTATTATTCCAAATTTTTGCGACATTGTAGCATAGTCATTTTACCTGCTAGCATAGATTACCAAGCCAAACAAGCCGCCCCGGCCAATTGGCCGGGGCGGCTTCTGTGAGATTGACGGTTAAACTGGCGATGGCGAATTAGCCGACGGAGCCTTCCATCTCAAGCTGGATGAGGCGGTTCAGTTCGACGGCATATTCCATCGGGAGTTCCTTGGTGATCGGCTCGATGAAGCCGTTGACGATCATGGAATAGGCTTCGTTCTCGCTGAGGCCCCGGCTCATCAGATAGAATAGCTGCTCCTCACCGACCTTGGAGACGGTAGCCTCGTGGCCGATTTCGACCTGGCTGTTTTCCAGGCGCATCGTCGGGTACGTATCGGTGCGCGCCTCTTCATCCAGCAGCAGCGCGTCGCAGCGCACGTTCGACTTGGAATGATGCGCGTTTGGGTTCACGCGCACCAGGCCGCGATAGGATGCCCGGCCCGTGCCCTTCGAGATCGACTTGGAAAGAATCTGCGAAGAGGTGTTCGGGGCCAGATGCGTGACCTTCGCGCCCGCGTCCTGGTGCATGCCGTTGCCCGCGAAGGCGACAGAAAGCACCTCGCCGCGCGCGCCCGGCTCCATGAGCAGGACGGCGGGATACTTCATCGTTACCTTGGAGCCGAGATTGCCGTCTACCCATTCCATCGTCGCGTCGGCATAGGCGGCGGCGCGCTTGGTGACCAGGTTATAGACGTTCTTCGACCAGTTCTGGATGGTCGTGTAGCGCACCCGCGCGCCCTTCTGCACAATGATTTCCACGACGGCGCTGTGCAGGCTGTCGGACGCATAGGTCGGCGCGGTGCAGCCCTCAACATAATGCACATAGGAGCCAGGCGCGGCGATAATCAGCGTGCGCTCGAACTGGCCCATGTTCTGGGCATTGATGCGGAAGTACGCTTGCAGCGGAATTTCCACCCTGACACCTTCGGGCACATAGACGAAGCTGCCGCCGCTCCAGACCGCGCTGTTGAGCGCCGCGAACTTGTTATCGGTATAGGGAATGATCGTGCCGAAGTATTCTTTCACGATATCGGGATGCTCGCGCAGGGCGGTATCCATATCGGTGAAGATGACACCCAGCTTCTCCAGGTCTTCGCGCACCTTGTGATAGACCGCTTCGCTTTCGTACTGCGCGGTGACGCCCGCCAGGAACTTGCGCTCGGCCTCGGGGATGCCCAGGCGATCAAAGGTCTCTTTGATCTCGGAAGGCACTTCTTCCCAGGTCTTGCCCTGCGCCTGGATGGGCTTGATGTAGTAGTAGATGTCGTCGAAGTTAATCCCAGACAAATCAGCGCCCCAGGTGGGCATGGGCCGCTTGAGGAAATGTTCCAGGCTCTTGAGGCGGAACCGGCGCATCCAGTCAGGCTCGCCCTTCATCTCGGAGATTTGTTCGACGACCTGCTGGTCTAGCCCTTTGCGGGACTTGAAGACATAGTTTTCTGGCATGGAAAAGCCAGCAGCGTACCGCTCAAGTTCCGTCGTAACCAATTCAGACATGGAAGGTCGCTCCTTATTTCCTGTGATGCCGCCAGTGAGCACAAGCGGCAGGATGGCAAATCTGAGTAATTTCGTCGGATATATCACCGTGATTATATGACTTTCATGCTCCTCTGTCAAGGGCAAAGCAAATGACCATATTTCTGCAAGACCTTACCCAGCAGGGTTAACATCGGGTGGAATGATGCCCATTTCCGTGAGGAGCGGCCCCATCGTTGGGCCATAGTGTTCGCGCATTTCCACAAAGGCCCGGGTGAGTTGGGTCGCGTCGGCCAGGCTCACAGCGCGCTGAAGAATCGCTTGCCATTCGGCAATGTGCCCCTGTTCCTTGAGCAGCGCCGCGTAGGTGTTGAGAAAGAGGGTCTGGGGAACAGGCCCAAGCTGGGGGATGGTGTGCATCTGGTCGAGCAGCGCCTCAAAGACGCGGCGGGCTTTTTTGGGGTTGCCATGTGTGTGGTAAGCGCGCCCGAGGGAGCGCTGCATCATAAAGTTCCACATCGGGTCACTGGGTCTGGCGAGGTGCTGGCACAGGTCGGTTGCCTCTTGTGCCAATGCCTCGGCTTCGTGCACGCTGAAGCGCGTCGTGCGGCTGAGAGCGTTGAGCGTGTCGCGCAAGAGGTGTGGCTTGTACTCCTCAGGCCGCTGACGGACGGCATTGGCAGTTTCGGCTTCGCCGCAGCAATCATAGGCATTTTTGGGCAGCTTCAGGTTGTGATAGGCGACGGTTTGCGCGCGGATGGCGTGCAACTCCAGGCGGTCAACGTATTCGCGCTGTGCGCGGTAGAGGCTGCCATCCAGAGATTGCACAAGCCAGTAAGCAAACTTGGCGTAATACAGCGCCTCATCTGGCCGGTTCAAAAGGCACTGGATGTCGTGCAGCAGGAAGCAAAGCTGGATGAATGGCAGCGGCGCGCGGTGCGGGTTGATCTGTCGGAGCAAGGCTTTGCCGGTGTCGCGAATTGCCAGGAAGCGCGGTTGGCTCTGGTCCGTTGCGGTGCTGATGGTGGCGAGGTGGTGTTGCTGGGCCAGGATGGCAACCTGCACGCTGAGCGGCGGTGTGGTTGAGTCCGGGCGCTGCGAGCGCGCTTGATCGACGCGGCGCTGGCGGGAACGCTGAAGATGCTCGTACACACTGACGCGCTGTTCCGGGTCGAGAGGCAAGGCGGCGGCCATTTTTTCTGCTACTTCCGGGCCAGGCGTGTGAGGATCGTACGGGTTGAGCAGATAGCTGAGGTACTGCGGGCTGATGCCAACCAGCAGCGCGAAGTCTTGTTTAGCGCCTGGGGTCCTGAGCGCGCTGTTGACGACAGCGCTGTAGGCTTCCTTGTGTAGCTGCGCCTCCCAGGCGAAATCTGGTGTTGTTTCTTGCATACCGTCAAAATCAACACGGAATTAAACACATCACAAGAGTATGCTGAAGCAAGAACCAGGGAAGCGAGGAGATCAACCAGGCGGCCTTGCATAGATAAGCATTCTCCTCGTATTGCGACTTGCCTATTGTAGACGAAGCAGGCGTGTAGGTCAAGGCTGGTTCTTAGGAAAGGGAGCGAATACCAGGGGTGCTCCCCGTAAATGGAAAGGGAACAGATGATGCGACACTCAGGCCGATCAGGACAGGTTCGGAGCGGAACAGGCTGCCCTGCTGGCGTCAGGCGACCCCGTTTGGGCAGCATCGATCATCGCCCGAGCGGCCCGGCGCTGCCTTCGCTGGCCGCGTTTGACGAGGGGCTTGCGGCGGCCCTGGTCAGGATGGAGTTGGCGCGCGCGCTGCGCCAACTGCTGCGGGCACCCGATTCCCGCGAGGCGTGCGCGGTGGTGGTCCATAACCCCATTCTGCTGGTGGAATCGGCCACTGAATTGCTGCGGGCGACGGTTGAAGAGGCCGAGCGGAATGGCGATGCCGCCGATAAAGCTATGCTGATGAGCTATCTGAGGGTGCTGGAACTGGCGCGCGAGACGAGCGTTCTCAGCGCCAACAGCGAAGCCGATCAAGCGTACTAAAAGCGCGCCCTTGGTTTGCCTGACTTGCTGATGGAGCGGTTCAAAGTTTCCAGGCTTCGATGACGCAGTGCAGCGGGATTTCAGCAATCCAGGGGCCTTGCTTTTCGTTCGCCAGAAATTCTTCGGTTGGCTCCGGCTCTTCAAAGGCGGCCACGACCAGACCTGCCACCCGAAATGCCTGAAAATACCAGGAGAGCGGGCGATGATAGGAACGGGTGATGACCGGCTGATCGCCAGCGTTCAGCCAGGGAACGCTCTCAACCGCAAGCTCGCGATAGCGGCTCATTTTGCGCCAGATGGTCGTGTTGGGATAGATGTATTCGATAGCCCAGCCGGAGGTGTCGATTTTATCGAAGCAGGGGTGCGAAATGCTGGCGATGAAGCGCCCCCGTGGCTTGAGCACCCGCGACACTTCCCCAATGGCCCCGGCGGCATCGGCAATGTCCATCAGGGCCATGTTGCAGACGACCAGATCAAACGCGCTGGCTTCCAGCATCTCCAGGTGGGCGGCGTCAGCGACGTGATAGGCGATGCCCAGCGGCTCTCTGGCTTCGCGGGCACGGGCGCGCTCGATGATGGGCGCGGTGCCATCGACCCCAACGACGGTTGCGCCAGCCCGAGCAAAGCGACGGCTGATGTAGCCATTGCCGCAGGCAAGGTCGAGCACGCGCTGCCCGGCGACATCGCCAACCAGCTTGAAGACGGGTGGGTCGATGAGCGTGCGGTGCCAGGTGTCGCCATCGTCGCCGAGTTTATTATCCCACCACTCGGCCATTTGCTCCCAGCCAGTGACATCCATTGATGTGCCTCCTTCTTTCTTCTTTCTTCTTTTTCAATGCCCCGAAGCGTCATGTGAAATTACCCACAGTTATTCTGTGAGCTAGCTCATATGGGTTTGGAAAGCTGAGCAGTATGCTTCATGGGTGAGTTGTTATTCTATCTCATCTGGGTCTAGGGAGGGGGTTTTTACTATGCAATCAAAAAATCGTTTTTTGTATGCTGGACTTTTTATGATGGTTCTTCTGATAATGGTTCTTTCTAGTTGCAGCACCACCGCCGCTCCTGGCGGGAGCAATTCGCCGGTAGCTGGCGGGTCAACGCCCACGCCTGGAGGGTCGGTGTCCACACCTGGCGAGGCAACGGCAACACCCGGTCCCGCGCCGACAGCCTGCGTGCCCCACACCAGCGCGACGGCTGAGGCGTGGGTGAGTGGCACGTCGAAACCCCAGGTGATGGGCAGCATCAACGGCGCGGCAGAAACAAAGCTGAGCAATTTCGGCTATCCACTGGGGTTGCCCAATGAGGGGGCGTTTGGCAATGACTATCTGGCCGCGCTGGCCTGGGCGCCTGACGCGCACCATCTGGCGGTGGCTGTCGGTGTGGATGTTGGCCCAGGTCAGACATTGTTCCCGTATGTGGTTGATACCAGTACCCATGCCGTCACACAGGTGAAGCTCCCTGGCAATACGAGCATCGCGGAGAAAGGGGCGGCAAATCGCATCTTTGCCTGGGCGGATAATCATACCCTGCTGATCTTTGGAGGGTTCAGCGGTGGCAATAATGGGTCGGCGGGAACGGTGAGCTACAGCTACGACATCAGCGCCGCCAGCCTGACCCCGCTGCCGGGTGTCACGACTGCCTATGAGGGCGTGGTGCGCTGTTCCACGCTTTTCTACCTGGAGGTCACGGCGCTGACACAGATCACTGTTGGCCGCTTCAAGGGCGCGGCCCGGCTGCATCGCTATGACCTCACCAGCCACAGCGAGATCGGCAGCCCCGTGACGCTGGGTGACACCTCGACGTTTAGTGGCGCGGAAGGCGATGTCTCGCTGATGGGCTGGGATGTCTCGCCGGATGGGACACACATTGCGTACCAGCAGACACGTGTGAGCCTGGGCACCAACGGCCAGATTGTGATCGCATCGAAATTCCTTGTTGCCAATGCCGATGGCAGCGGTGCCAGCGCCATTCTGACGGGCGCGACATCGAATACGCCCGCGTTTCTGGCGATTTCACCTGATGGCAAGCAGGTGGCCGTGACCAACGCGCAGCCGACGCCAGAAGTGTTTTCGGGCAGCATGAGCGGCGGCGCGGCGCATTTCTATCAGCCCGATGCCGAGGGTCCACCGGTCTGGCTGGCGGGCAGCGCGCAGTTCGAGGCAGATAACCTGCTTGGCTCTAGCCCAGGGATTGAGCTTTGGGCGCTCAACAGCGGCGGAGGAAGGCAATCTGGCTCCATAGTGCATCCGGGCGGCGGCATTCCGGCAACGCTGCCATGACGGTGGCGATGTTGGGCGTTTGTTAGCCTCGCAGGGAACAAGGGATTCTCCACATCTACCTAGAGAATCCCTTGTTGGGTTAGAGCGCCTGCCTTCAAGAGCTTCAAGTCTCTTGCGCGGGGTGGTACTCTTCGAGCGACAGACCGAAGGTCCAGGCGATGGCTTCGGCTACCGTTTGGATGGTGGGTGGCACGCGCAGAACATAGTAGTGGTCAGTGGAGGCATCCTGCACCTGCACATAGCGGGCGACTCGTTCCGGGTCACGGGGCAGCGTCACTTCGTAGAGCACGCCGCGTGGCCCACCATCAATATATGTGCCTTCCAGTTCCCAGACAAAGCGCTCGCCCATGCGCTCCTGAATGACGCGGCGCGCCTCTACATTTCGCCCCCCCAGAAAGTCTTCGCGGGTCAGTGTCTCCGGCGCAAGGATGACCTTTTCGTCCACCTGTACGCCATGCCAGGCGTAGAAGCCCCAGCCATCGTGATACGCAATCGCTTTGCCGGTGGCGCTGTGCAGGCGACCTGCTTCATCAAGAGCAAGGGCTTTGGGACGCCGGACGACCAGAGCGACTTCTTTGCCAAGCCAATAGCCAGAGACCATCTGATTGAAGTGGGTCAGGCCGTGTGCCTCGTTGGGCGCAAAGTAGGTATCATAGAAGTGGAGGCAAGCCAGGTCGCTGGCCTCATCATAGGCCCGCATGCTGTACCAACGGCTGTAATTCAGGGCCGCATCGGTGTAGATGCCTTCTTTGATGCTGCTTAGCTCTGAGTATCTAATGGTGTCGCCGCCCCCCAAGCTGTCCCAGATGCGCCGCCCAATGCGATCTCTGACGCTTTCTCTGATGTTCCATCTGACTTCGAGCGAGACGAACCACCCAAGGCCTTTACTATAATAATAGGGCTTGAAGTCTTTCGGCAGCCTGGCCTCGACGCTCTCCTGCATACCGCTAGTGATTTTTTCATCGATACTGTTCAGGACACTGCTTTTGTCCTTGATGGGGCCGATCTCGTCGCTGTCCTTGAGGCTGTCCCGGATAGCCTCTGGGATATTGATGAATCTCTCTTCCGCAGAGACCCAGTCGTCATCGCTCGTCAGGAGGGCTATCAGTTGGTGTGGCCCATCCAGCCAGAAGACGCGCAGCGGTGGGTCCAGCCCAACCGCTGCATACGCCTGGCGCAAGAACACTTCGGCCTGCTGTTCATCGACCGGCTCGGTAGCAAGCTGCCTCTGGATATACTCCTCGGTAAAGTGGGCGGCTTCCGCCTTCATCTGCGCTGGTGTAAGTTTGCGCTCTTCCTCGTGTGATTGAAGGGGCTGTTCCATGATTTTGCTCTTGTCCTGATCGCTTCTGGCGATATCAAGGCGTATGACAAGCTGCGCTACGCGACGGAGACTTCGGCATCGCCGCCGGTCACACGCTCGCCGCGCTGGTTTTCGGCCCAGACATCCAGCGCAACGTGGGTGTGGCCGTCGCGCTGCTCGATGCTTTTGATGGTCCCTTTGCAGGTGAGGACATCGCCGGGCTTGACCATGGCAGAAAAGCGGACTTTGAGGCGCGTAAGGCTGGGTTTAGCATCCAGTGTGCTCATCCAATCACTGACGAACTGCCCCAGGAAACCCATGCTGAGCATCCCATGCGCAATAACGCCATCCAGCCCGGCCATGCGGGCGAAGTCGTCATTGAGGTGGATGGGGTTATGGTCGCCAGAGGCTTCGGCATAGGCAGAAAGCTGCTCGCGGGTGATGGCTGGCTTGATGAGTGGGCTAAGCGTTTGCCCGGCGGCGAGCGCGCTGACGCTGGTACGCATGGCTAGGCTCCTTCTTCGGGGATGCGCAAAATGGCGAGCGTGCGCCCTGTATAGACATGCGCGCCGCTGGCGTCTTTCCCGATGGTTTCAAGCGTGACAAAGGTCATGATGTCGCCTTTGCCGGGGCGCTGGCGCACTTCCGCCACGCGCGTCTGGATGGTCAGGGTATCGCCAGCGTGCAGGGGGCGGCTGTAGCTGTATTCTTCTTCGCCGTGCAGCAGGCGCATTTTGATGGGGTCGATGGGCAGCGCGCCGACGAACTGCCGAAACCTGGTAACAAAGGTGGGCGGCGCGATCAGCGCGGGATACCCTGCCGCGTGGGCGGCGGCGTCATCGTGATACAGCGGGTTGTCATCGCCGATGGCATCGGCAAACTGGCGAATGGCTTCGGCTGTCACTTCGACCGTTTCGGCGGGCGAGGTTTCGCCCACGAGGCTGGCGTCAATGGGCATGGATGTTTCTCCCTTGATGAAAGAGCAGACGACACGTGGTCTGGCGGCTGGATGCACTGTATCATTACGGGGCCGCATCGTCCAGATGACACGCAATGTGCCCCTTTGCCGTTTTATGGATGGAACAGCTTGCATGGGGGTATATACTTGGTTAGGTTCCGAGGAGTGGAAACGTTGTCACGATGGGAAAGCTCCACACCTTGCGCTGCGAACAGGCAGCGCCTGGCGTTGCAGGTCTAGCGGGAGGCCAATCGTGAATACTACAGAGAAACAGCCGCCTGCTATCCTGGTCGTTGCGCCAGACCAGGAACTGCAAACCATCCTGAGGGAAGTTTTGACCGAGGAAGGCTATGTCGTTGTTGCAGTGGCCTCGCTGGAAGAAGCCAGTCAGCAGATTGATGAGCGCGCCTTTGCCTTGATTCTGGCTGACCTGTTTGTTGGCCCCTCCAAACATGCCTTCACCCCGGCGCATCTCTTGCGCCGCCGCGCCTGGCCCACGCCGATGGGGCTGCTTTCGGCAGTCCCATCGCTTTCCCCCGAAGCGGCGCACGCGGCGGGCTTTGCCTGCATGATTTCCATGCCCTTTGAGTTATCCGAGTTTCTGGCCGTGGTGGCCGCCGTTCTCCATCAGCCACTCACTCCAGAGCAAGAGCGCCAGGCCGAGGTGGTGCAGCGGTTCCTGGACGCGCTTTCGGCGGAGGATTGGGAAGTGGTTGGCGAGTTATGCACCCCTGATGTTCTTTATCATCCGCCGCGCGCCTCCATTGTTACCTCTTCTGTTCGGGTTTATGGGCGCGATGCGCTGCGAGCGCATGGGCAGGCTGCCGCAAAGCACTATATGCTGGTCTTTTTTAACGCGCTCTCTGTCTACGCCCGGCCTCATGGGCTGGCCGCTCGCTACACCGGCCACTGGACAACGCCGCAGGGGGAACGCCTGCGCCTGGCTGGGACCATGCTGTTCCACTTTTCAGTGGATAACCGTATCCGGCAAATTGGCGTTCACACGCCCTTGATACACAAGATACCGCGCAACTTATCCGGTTTCGCCGGATAAGTTGCGCGGTATCTTTTCAGGTTCTGGCGGCCAGCCAGACTTGCGCCGGAAATGGGCGCTTCCCCAACCTCAGGCACGGGGCAAGGCGCAGAGGCAGCGGGCGAAAGCCATAGGTCTTTTCCAGCCAGCGCTTGGCCGGAAACTCGCGCGGCGGGCGATTGTGCCAGGGAACAGACCTATCAGAGACCATCAGAGGCTTCCTTTCTTGCTGTACGACAGCAGAAACGGAACGGCCATATCGCCGCGCCCTGGCCCCACAAGGCCGGAAGCGTTCAGATATAGCCGCTGAGAGTCTCGATGATACAATTACCCCCAGCCCCATATTTGGTACGACCGGATGTGGGGCCATGGCAGGGCCGGTGTGTTTGTCACCGGCTGTGCCAGCCGTTCTTCAAATTGCTTTACAATGCTTGACGCAGACCCTCCAGAAACAGGTGTAGCAGCAAACGAGTATGGAGGGAGTATACCTGGCTTGCGCTGCTTTGTCAAGCCTGCCTGCCCCCTTTGGGCCATTTGGGCTGATTGCCTGCCCTGTGAGGAGCCTGGAGATGTCCATCATCGCCGCGTTTACGCGCTTTCCTTCCCTGACGACGAAACGCTTGCTGCTGCGGCAGCTTCGCCCCGACGATGCCGAGGCGCTGTTCCCGACACTTTCCGATGAGCAGGTCACGATGTTTTATGGGCACGAGCCGCAGCGGTCCATCAGTGAGACGTATGAGTTGATCAACCAGATACAGGCGCGCTATGACCGGCGCGAGGCGATTCGCTGGGGGGTGACGCTGCCTGGCGATGATCGGGTGATCGGGACGTGCAGCCTGCATCATTTCGACCCCGGCTTTCATCGTGCCGAAATCGGCTATGAACTCAACCGCGCGCTCTGGGGCCAGGGCCTGATGGCTGAAGCGGCCTCGGCGGTGCTGGCCTATGCGTTTCGCGATTTGGGACTGCATCGCGTGGAAGCCATCATCGACATCCGGAACGAGCGCTCCAAGGGGCTGCTGCTCAAGCTCGGCTTTACCTATGAAGGCAACTTGCGCGGGCGGTATGCCTTTCGGGGCGGCTTCGATGACGAGCATTATTTCGGATTGCTGCGGGATGAGTGGCACGATGCGTAACGCGCCGTTCAAAGAGCAGGTCGTGATTCTCACCGGCGCGTCCAGCGGCATCGGCAAGGAGCTAGCCTATCAGCTTGCGCAGCAGGGCGCGTGGCTGGCGCTGGCGGCGCGCAGCCTGGACAAGCTGGAGACTGTGGCGGCGGAATGTCGCCAGCGCGGCGCAAAGGCGCTGGTGGTGCAGACCGATGTAACCGACGAAACCCAGTGCCAACGGCTGATCGAGCGCACCATCGAAACCTATGGGCGCATCGATGTGCTGCTGGCGAACGCGGGCTATGGCCGTCCCAAACGCTTCGAGGCACTGCGCGACCTGAGTACCCTGAAGGGCGAAATCGAACTCAATTATTATGGGGTGGTGCACTGCGCGTATTACGCGCTGCCCTATCTGAAGCAGAGCAAAGGGCGGCTGGTGGGCGTGTGCAGCTTTGGCGGGCAGGTGGGCATTCCCGGCACGATTGGTTACAATAGTTCCAAGCATGCCATGCGCGGCTTTTTGAATACGCTGCGGGCTGAACTGCGCGGCAGCGGCGTGAGCGTGACGGTGCTCTATCTGGGAGCGATTCGCACCGAGCGGCTGGTGGAGGCGATGGGCGCGAACGTCAACAAGGTGCCCACCATGTCGCCGGAGCGCTGCGCCGCGCTGATTTTGGGCGCGGCGGCGCGGCGCAGGCGGCAACTGGTGATGACGCTAGCGGGCAAGCTGCTGGTCTGGCTGAATCTGGTTGCCCCGGCGCTGCTGGATTGGATATTGGTGAGCTTTCCCGGCATCGCCTACGAGGAATAAACAACATAACGGAGGGCGTACGATGCTCAAGTCAACGGCGCTTGTGATCGTGGCCTATGTGGTGGCTGGCGCGGTGGCTGTGCTGCTGGGCTATGGATTGCACGCGCAGCATCCTGTGCTGCTGCTGGCGCTGGCGGATGTGGCGGCAACGGTCATTATTTTTCTGTTCAGCCTTGCCACCGACAATTCCAGCATGTATGACCCCTATTGGAGCGTGGCTCCAGTTCCCATTGCGTTGTTCTGGCTGCTGCAACCGGGTGGCAGCGGCTTTGCCGCGCTGCGCCATGTGCTGGTGTTTGCGCTGCTGTGCCTCTGGGCGATTCGGCTGACGTACAACTGGGCCAGCCAGTGGCGCGGCCTGGGCCACGAAGATTGGCGCTACCGCGATTTGCACGAACAAACGGGCAGATTCTACTGGCCGGTCAGCTTCCTGGGTATTCATCTGGTGCCGACCATTCTGGTGTTTCTGGGCTGTCTGGCGCTGTGGCCCGCCTTGTTCAGCGGCACGCAGCCGTTCAACTGGCTAGATGTGCTGGCCTGCGTGGTGACGGGCGGCGCGCTTGTCATCGAGGCGACGGCAGATGTGCAGATGCGCCGCTTTCGGGCAGCCAAAGCGTCAGGCGAAACCGAACCGCCGGGGCTGTGGCGCTATTCGCGCCACCCCAATTACTTTGGCGAAGTGTCGTTCTGGTGGGGATTGTTCCTGTTTGCCTTGGCGGCTGATCCGGCCTCCTGGTGGATGGTGATCGGACCGGTGTGCATCCTGGCGCTGTTCCTCTTTGCCAGCATCCCCCTGATGGAGCGCCATGTGCTGGCGCGCAGGCCGAGCTATGCCGCCTATCAGCAGCTTGTCTCGGCCTTTGTGCCGTGGAGGAGAAAGCGGAAGGACGCTGACAAGATTGTCAGCGCGGATACGCCATCTCAGGGGACGATGTAGCCAGCATCGACCGGCAAGGTCACGCCGGTCACGTAGGACGACGCCTCCGACGCGAGCCAGAGCGCGGCTTCGGCCACCTCCAGCGGGTCGGCAACGCGGCCCATGGGGATGCCGCTGGTGATGCGCTGGCTAATCTGCGGGTCGGTAATCCAACGTTCGTTGACCGAAGTAAGCGTGGTGCCAGGGGCAATGGCGTTCACGCGAATATGCCGCGCGGCGTATTCGAGCGCGGCGGCTTTAGTGAGGCCAACCACGCCGTGTTTGCTGGCAATATATGGGGCGATGCCCGCCGCAGTGCCAACGAGGCCCACGGTGGAAGTCATGTTCACAATGGCACCGCCGCCGCCTGCCAGCATGGCCGGAATTTCATACTTCATGCTCAGGAAAACGCCCTTGAGGTTGATGGCGATCACACGATCAAACGTGTCCTCGGACGTTTCCACCAGCGGCCTGTTGCCGCCAGCGATGCCCGCGTTATTGATGGCGATGTCCAGCTTGCCGTAAGTATCGATAGCCTGCTTGACGAGCGCCTCGACCGAGGCGGCATCGGCTACGTCGGTGGTGACGGCCAATGCCTGGCCGCCGCTGGCCTGGATTTCTTCCGCCAGGGCCGCCAGTTCAGCTTCGCTGCGCGACGCCAGCACAACGGCTGCCCCTTCCCTGGCAAAGAGCCGCGCGGTGGCCGCGCCGATGCCCCGGCCCGCGCCGGTGATGATGGCGATTTTGCCTGCCAGACGCCGCGAAGCGCCTGGCGCTGGTTGATTAGCCTGTTGTGCGGTGGTCATGTATGAGACTCCCTTTCTCTCGTGTGCTGTGCTTGCCAATATACCAATTACGATATATCTTGATATGTCGTATACGAGAAGGGAATCCAGAAAGTTGCACCGGCGATATTACAGGCAGCCGAGGATGGCGGGCACGTAGTAGCGCGTCTGGCTGGACATCTCCGTGAGCCAGTCCCAGGCGTGCGGCGGCCAGACCGACCCATTATCGTCGGTGAAGGCGCGCGACCAGGCAGTTTCGACCGCGTTGGTGCCCGCGTTATAGGCGGCCAGCACGAAGCCATAGGCGTAGTGCGCGGAAGCGCCGCCATAATGCGCGGCCAGGTCAACGCCGCGCTCGGCGTAATCGCTCAGGCGTTCTCGGTCCAGGCGGGCCGCCGCGTCGAGGGATTGCTGTGGATTGGTGGGGTCGATGCCCAGCGCGGCGGCAGTATCGGGTTCAAACTGGGCGATGCCAACGGCGTCGGCTGAACTGACGGCACTGGGGTTGAACTTGGATTCTTGCCAGATTTGCCACTCGAAGGTCAGGCTATCGAGGCCATACCTGGTCGCATCGTCGCGGGCGACGCTCAGCCAGGGCGAGGTGGTGGGCGGCGCGAGCCGCCGACATGATGCCTGACCGCTCAGCCCGAAGGTGGCCGGAGTGGTGGGCGCGGGCGGCAGCGTTTCGGTGAGTGCGGAACGGCCCAGCGTGGCCGAAAGATGGCTCAGCAGCAGCCCGCTCAAGATGCCGACGATGACGCAGGAGAGCGCCAGGCAGAACAGCAGGGCCGCCCAGAAGGGCAGTCGTGCTTTTTCCTGATGATGGGCTTCTGGCATCCTGGGTTGATAGCTCATGCGAACTCCTCGACAACGCTGCGTCGGCCAGGCCGCTGGATGGTGGCCCTTCCGGGAGCAGAGTATATCTCACCCGCTGCTTTCTGGCAAGCCGAGCAGGTCTGAACAACTCACAGAGCACGCTGTTGGTATGCCGTTTGCTAGAGCGATACCTGGTATTTTTCACTCAATACAAACAATGAAAGCGATGAGCAGGATGCTGAGGAGGATGCAAGTATGCTCTATCTACCATTAGAACGTCTGTTAGCCATTGCCACTGGCCAGGCCATGCCCGGGGTGGTTGGCGCGTCGATCAATGCTGCTCCCCATGCTTTATCGGTTGTTTCTCCGGCCAGCCCGGTAGATGCCAGGCTGGCCGCGCGTATGATAGCAAACGGTTTATATATGGCGCTGCGCGATGAAATCTGGCGCAGCCATCCTTTAGGAAACTGTGGAAGGGCAGGCGAAACGAATGACCTGCGCCTGATTCTCTGGATGGACAGCGACAATCAGCCGGGCATTGCGGCGGTCTGGGACCTCACGCTGGAGGCGCCCTCAAAGGTGATCACTACCGGGACGGTGCTTCCCCGGCCCGCGCTGGTCATCGGGCGCAACCTGCGCAGCGGCGAGTATTTTGTGCTGCGCTGTGTGCCAGGCGCGTGGGTTGAACGTTTGCAGGCAGTGAGCTTCGGGGTGCAGCGCTCCGCATCGTGAGTGGAACGTGGATTCAGGCTGCCCCGAGCGCTGCAATCAATTGACGATAGCGCTCGAATGCAGGTTTGGGTGTGTAATCATCGCGCAGCAATCCAAATTGAAAGAAGAGATTTGGATTGCTGCTATCTGCGTCGCGCAGGCCGTGATGTTCATAATGGGTGATGTTGAACCGGGCGCGCTGCTGGTGAATGGCACGAATGACCGTTTCCAGCACGGCTGCCTGGCGCTCGGCGGAGCGAGTTGGGCCTGTCGGCCAGGCATTTTCGGTAATGTGAATGGGAACTGAAGCGGGAATGCCAGCAGCGACCAGGTTGACCTGGCGAAAGTGGGCAAGGACGGCGCTGACCGATTGGCGCACATCGCCTGGTTCTCCGTCAGGAGCAAGCGGGCGAAAGACATCGGGAAAGAAATCGAGGCCAACGTAATCCAGCGCGTCGAGAAAAGGCTGGCCGCCCAGCGCCGCAATCGCGGGCCAGAAGTCATCGGTGGGATCGAAGTTGAGCGCGGCGTTGAAGCCGACCTGCATGTCAAGGCCACGCCGACGCGCTTCTTCTTTGGCCGCGATGACCCCGCTCACCAGCGCTTCCCGGACATGGGGAATGCACCCATCCACCTCGGGAAAGGTGGTGAGATTGGCTTCCTCGGTGATTTGCAGCGTGGCGAGCAGCGCGCCGTAGCGGTGAATGGTTTGCCGAACAAAGTCGAGCCATCCGCTGAGGTCTGGCTGGCGAAAGCACAAGACGAGATCAAGCTTGCGCCCCTCCTGGGCATACTGCTCAACCGCGTGTGGCGTTCCAGTGGTGCTCGCTTTCTCCGAGGGTAATGAACCTTTAAAGTGAAGATAGCCACGAACCAGCAAGGGTTGGTCAGGCGTCTGGAGTTGGGACAATGCTGCCTGGATACGAGTCGGTTCATCAGGTCGCCCTGCCAGACGAGTATCAGCGCTGGTGACGCTGCCAGGATAGATGCCAAAGATGAATGGGGGAGTGTAGCTGTCAATCATGTTGAGGGTCTTCTTTCTGTTGCAGTTCCAGGCGCTGCTCTACCTCATCGAGCCAGGCCAGTTCGGCAGCGCGTAAGAACTCGCGTCGGCGAAAGACCGCCACATCGAGCGGCGCGAGTATGGCTGCTGCTTCCAGGCGTTCGCGTTCGGCAACGACGTTTGCGAGTTCCGTACGAATGGCCTCTTTGCGTTCCTGAAGGAAGGCCAGCACGTCGCCGGCCTCGTCGATGCCACCAAAGAGCAAAGCGACGCCAACGGCATCCGGGCTGATATACAGTTCCGTCAATGCTTGCTTGCGCAGCAGGCGCAGGGCGCGCTGGCCCTCCTGGGTGATGCGGTAAATCGTGCGCGTGGGCCTGCGTCCAACTTGCTCGGTGCGCACCGTTTCGATGAGGGCCTCGGCTTCCATCTGCGGAAGTTCACGATAGAGCGCCCCGACGCGGACCCCACCCCAGATGCCTACATCGGTTACGTCGGCATCGTGGCGGAGTTGATGCCCATGTCGGGGGCCATTTCTGGCGAGCAATCCCAAAATCATCAGGCGTGTTAGATTCATGAGAGTAATATACGTGAATCCATATTGTTTGTCAAGCGTTTCAGGTCTGCGCTTGTGCTTTGGCCTGGGGTGTGTGAAAATGAGTTGGGATGGCAACGGTGTGGTGAAGTTCCTCCCCAAGAGAAGAGTTGTTGCATGCGGTGCCTGGACCCAGGCTGTCGATATGGTGAAAATCCGGCGGATGCGATTGTGTGCCGCTGTGGGCTGCTGCTGCCTGGGGCCAGAGTGGCCGGGCGCTATCAGGTGGAACGGCTGATTGGCCGGGGCGATGTCAGCGTGGTCTATCAGGCGCGCGATCTGCGCCTGAAGCGCCCGGTGGCGCTGAAGGCGCTGCGGGCGCTTTCCAACGAGCAGGCGCGCGCACGCTTCATCAATGAGGCCGAACTGGCCGCCGCGCTGGACCACATCAATATCCTGGCGGTGCTGGATTTTGGGCAGGATGGCCCGATTACCTATCTGGTGATGCCGCTGATGGCAGGCGGAACGCTGGAAGATGTGATGCGCCAGTATCAAGGACCGCTGCCGGTGGCGACGGCGGCATCCTACTTCCGCCAGCTTGCTTCTGCGCTGGATTACGCGCACAGCCACCCTCGCAAGATTCTGCATCGGGATGTGAAGCCCTCGAATGTGCTGGTGCATCCGGGCGACGGTCGGCTGCTGCTGACCGATTTCAGCATTGCCCGCGCGCTAGAAGCGGAGCGCCGTCTGACGGCTGCCGGGCTGGCGCTGGGCACGCCAAACTATGCCGCGCCGGAGCAGATGCGCGGGCATCCGGTTCCGGCGAGCGATCAATACGCGGCAGCGGTCGTGCTCTATGAGATGCTGACGGGGCGGCTGCCCTTTACGGCGTCGTCGGTGATGGAGCAAACGCGCCAGCATTTGTATGAGCCGCCGCCGCCGCCCAACACGGTAAATCCACGCCTGCCAGCGGAGGTCAACGGCATTTTGCTGCACGCGCTGGCGAAAGACCCGACGAAGCGCTTTCGCACGGTGACGGCCTGCGCCGACGCGCTGGAGGCCGCACTGGCGCTGACGCCCCGCCCCAAAGCCGCGCCGGTGGAGGCCGCCGCGCCGCTGCCGGTCGGTTCCACGGATGAGATTCGCCAACCGCTGGCTGCGGGCAAGCGTTTGCGAGGTGGGCGTGTGGAGGTGATGCAGCTTCTGAGGGAAGAGGCGAGCGGTGAACTGTATCTGGTGAACGAGCAAGGGCAGTCGCCCAGGCAGCGCGCGCTGCTGCGGCTGGCCGCCGAATCGTCCGGGCCGCGCGCCGCGCAGCGCGTCCACGAGTGTACGCAGGTGGCGCACGCGCTGATGGCGCTGGGCGAGCACCCGGCAATCCCCCGCTATTACGAGTCCTTTCAAGAAAAGGGCGAGACGTTTTTTCTGATTGAATATATCCAGGGTGAGACGCTGGCCGTGCGCCTGGCGCAAGCGGGCAAGCCGCTGCGCGAGGAAGAAGCGCTGCTGGCGGCATCGCAAACGCTCGACGCGCTGGTGACGCTGGCGCAGTTGACGCCGCCGGTCGTGCATCGCAATGTGAAGCCATCGAACCTGCTGCGCCGGGCCACGGATGGCCGGACCTATCTGGTGGGCTTTGATATCGCGCTGGTGGCCGCGCCGCCCGTCCCTGGCGAAAAGCCCCGCATTGAGCCGCGTGGCACGCGCGGCTATTCGCCGCCAGAACAGGCGAGCCGTGACCGCCTGCCCGACCCGCGCTGGGATTTGTACGCGCTGGGCGCGACACTGCACCATCTGTTGACCAATCGCGACCCACAGAAAGAGAGGCCGTTTGATTTCCCTCTGGCGCGCAGCCTGAACACCGCGCTTTCGCCAGACGTGGAGCGTTTGCTGGAACGAGCCGTGGCGCGCGATGCGAACAGCCGCTATCACACAGCAGTTGAGATGAAGCGCGATATTGATCGACTGTTGGGGCTGACGTGTCCGCAGTGTGGGGCGCCGCTCCGTCGGCAGGCGCGCTTCTGTGGGCGCTGCGGCGCTCGGCTGATTTCAAAGGGCGCGGGGTGACGGCGGGGCGCTCTGGACCGTTTTATGCTATAGTATAATAACACGGTGCTTGGGGGTGGGGGTGTTGGAAAGAGGAGCGCTCTTATGGAAGCTGTTGATCAAACACCTGGCCCTTTAGGTGATTCTGCTCCGGATACTGCTTTATTGAATGGTCAGCCTCATTCCGGCTGGTTCGCCCGGCTGCGACAATTCTGGACGGCGCATAGATCACACGCGCCTTCTGCGGCCAATTCCACTCCTGCCTCGCTGACTTCCCCCGATCTCACGGCGTTTGTGCTGCTCGGCGGTGGTTCGCGCGGCGCTGCCCAGGCCGGGGCGATTGCGGCAGTAATGGAACATGGTGTGCGGCCCGATGTGATTATTGGCGTTTCGGCTGGCGCGTGGAATGGCGCTTATCTGGCTGTGGACCCCACGCCAGAACGCGCCAGGGCACTGTGCGACATCTGGGCCGGGCTGCGCAATAGCGATTTGCTGGGCGGCGGATGGTGGCGCGCGGCGGTCAGCGCGGTTTCTGGCCGGGCCTCGCTCTACAGCGCGGCGGGACCGCTGGGCGTGGCTGATCGCTATATGGAAAAGCATACCTTCGAAGACTTGAAGATACCGCTGCATATCCTGGCAACCAATCTGACGACCGCCCAGCCGATGCTCTTTTCGTCGGGGCGGCTGCTGCCTGCGGTGCTGGCATCGTCGGCGGTGCCAGGCGTCTTTCCACCGATGGTGATTGAGGGGCAGGTCTACGTGGACGGCGGCTTGCTGGAGTGGGATGCCTGCGCGGCGGCGTTGCGGTTGGGCGCGCAAAAGATTTATCTGATTGGCTGCGGCGCGGTCGGCGAACTTTCGCCGAAAATGTCTGGCCCGCCTGGGGCTGCCGAGGCCGCCAGGCGGAAATTGTCCAACGGGAGGGCGGCGCTGGCTGCGTCTTCTGGCGAACCAGATTTGGCGCGCACCGTTGGGGCGAATCTGCTGGAAGTGCTGGAACGTTCGTGGGATGTCGTCAGCCGCTATCAATTCCGGCGCGCGGTCGAAGAACTGCGCGCAGGCGGCGCGCACGTCGTTTCGATTGAGCCGTTGCTGCCCCTGCTATCGCGCGCGCTAGACTTCAACCGGAGCGGCGTGATGATCGCTTCTGGACGCGCGGCGGCGGAAATAGCGCTGAAAGCGAGCGCAGAAGAAGATGCCGCCAGCAATAGCGTCCCGCTTGCTCCCCACAGCCTGGCGAGCTAGGCGCGTTGCCTGGGCAACCCCCTTGATCTTCCCTCTATGGGACACCTTGAAACTTATGAAACAAAGTGCGCCCTAATCCTCTCTAAACATGCACCATGCGCCTCCTGCTATCTCATGCGTTGTGTTGCTGGTTAACGGAATGCAGGAAAGGTACAGAGGCGGGTGTACGTTGCCTCACTAGAAACCCTCCGTAGCCAGGCGATTGCCGCAACCGGAGAAGAACGGGGAAGAAGGGAATTGCTCTCATGATTGAGACAAGCAGCGACCACGACATCTACTCCTATGAGGCGTTTACCAGGCACGCTTTCTATGCCGCTGTAAACCACGCGCTGGTTGAGCGGGCCGTGGCCCAGCTTGACACACGCCCGGCTGGCGAGAGGCTGAGTGTAGTTGACCTTGGCTCTGGCACTGGGGCGATTACGCAGATGATTGTGGACGCGCTGAAGAAGCGCGGGCGAGACGCGCGAGTGATTGGCGTGGAGCCATCTGCCGATGCCATCAGGGTAGCGGAACGCCGCCTGGAGGGCGCGGGCATGGATGTGCGCTTCACGCAGGGGGACGCTGGCGATCTGGCGCGGCTGGGTATTCGCGCCGACGCCCTGTTCTTCTGCAACGCGATTCATCTGGTGCCTGACAAAAATGAGGTGATCGAGAAGATCGCTGCGGCGCTGGCGCCCGGCGGTCTTTTTGCAACCAACAGTTCGTTCTTTACGGGCGCGTATGCTGCCGGGAGCGAGCGTTTTTACCGCCTGTGGACGATGCAAGCCATGCGCTGGCTGCGGCGCGAACATCCCGAGGTAAAGATTGTGCGCGATTCGCACGCGCTGGCAATGCAGTGGCTTACGCGGGATGATTATGCCGGGCTGCTGCGCAAGCATGGCTTCCGCATTGTGCAGAACGAGCTTGATGAGGCGCTGATGCCGCTGGAGTCCTGGCAGGATATTGGCAGCTATTGGCTCTTTATCGAAGGGGCGCTGCCCGGCGCGCCGATTGCGCTGGGGGCTGCTGCGCTGCGCGCGGCGGCTGTGCAGGCATTCGAGGAATTGGGCCTGAGTGTGGTGCCGCGCAACTGGCTGCAACTGGTGGGGCAGTTGGAACCCGTGCAATAAGGTATCGGAGAAGAGGACCGCGAGAGCGGCGCTCAGCCTGAGCGCCGCTCTCGCGGTTGTGCCAATCAAGAACGCTCTGTGCCTCTTTAGAAGAAGCGATACGACCCGACCACCGTCACCTGTTCGGCGGTTGGTGGCTCGGCCACTCCATTCTTGAGGCTCTCCTGGAACGCTTGAAACTCCGGCAACGCGGGGAGCGGGTTATCTACCCCATCATCAACTTCCAATAACACCACATAGGTCACCCCATCGGGGAGGCGGCATGATGTGTATCGGATGCCTTGAGGCTGCGCTTCATGGAGCGCAGCGAAGACGCTTTTTACTGCCGCTTCGACTTCTGTGACATGGTCGGCTTTCACCTTGGCACGGACCATCCGTACATTCATCGGGGATTCACCTTTCTCTGTTGACCAATCAAGTTTCGATCTTGACGGGACCACCCATGTACGCCCCACGGGAAGCTGTCCTATGGGATGGGTTTCATCCGTCATAACCCTGACGGAACACAACAAAGGAATGTGACCGATAAACGAACTGCTAGGAGGAGCGCTCGCGCGACCAGATACGCGCCGTTTTGTCGGCAGAGCCAGAGACCAGATGCTGCCCATCGGGCGACCAGCACAGCGCAGCGAGTTTCATAGTAGGGCCTGGGATGCGCTGCGCTATGGTCCCATCTGCGGCGTTGAGAATGAACATCTGCCTTGCACCCGGATACGCCAGAAATTGTTTATCCGCTGACCAGGCAACGGGCGCGTTACAGGGGGTGCTATAACATAGCCTGCCAGTGGCTGCTTCCCAGAGCATGAGGTTTCTAGAGGGCACATCTGGATGAATTGCCGCGGCTGTAATCTTTGCGCCGTCATCCAGCCAGGCAATGTTATCTATGGCGAAATGCCCGACTTTGAGCGTCTGCCGCCAGGTGCCATCAGTCGTATTCCAGACTTCGATGGGGTTGCCATAGATGCCGGTTGCCATCTGGCTCCCATCCGGCGACCAGACGGTACATTCGATGACATACCCCGGCGTCTGGTAGCTGAGCAGAGCCGCGCCCGTTTCTGCATCCCAAAGGCGCACAAATGGTTCGAATGCTCCTGTAGCGAGGCGGCGTCCATCGGGGGACCAGGCCAGCGCTGTGACCGTCGGCCAGCCACCATAATTCTTGGGCCGCGGGGTGCACAGAAAGTCCAGGATGGTTTCGCCAGTGGTTGGATTCCATATCCGCACAGTGCGGTCTTCGCTGATCGACGCCAGCCGCGAGCCATCCGGGGAGTATGCCACCACGCGAACATGGTCCTGGTGCCCCCGGCAGACGAGCATACTTCGTTCCTGCTCCACATCCCAGATGCGCACCGTTTTGCCCGTTCCTGCGGCGGCGATATGCCGCCCATCCGGCGACCAGGCAACACTGTATATCTTGAAAGGCAGCGTTTTCGTCGTCTGCATGTATGCTCTGGCCCCCTGATCGGTGGAAATGTCGCCTGATGCGGTATTCCCACCGATCAGAAAGAGAACGGAAGCAGGATCAGTTCGCCGCGAGAATGAAATTGCGCAGTTCGTAGCTCTGGGCAATCTCCATAAAGCCCATAGTTGGCGCACGCTCGATGCGCAGCCCAGGAACGGCCAGCAGCCGCTGCAACAGCATATCCGCTTCCTGAATGGCAAGGTACGCGCCTGGGCAGCGGTGATGCCCGTCGCCAAAGCTCATCAGCATAGAGGGGATGTTATCGCCTTTGATGCTGCGCCCTGGGCACAGTTCCAGGGGATGTTCGCCGACAATGCTTTCGTTGGCGTTGGCCGCATAGATGTGTACGTCGATTAAGTCTCCTTGGGGAATAGTGACGGCTGCGCCTTCGCTTTCGATGGTCACATCGGCGGTGGCGCGGCGCATCAGATGGCCGATGACCGGCTCCAGTCGCAGCGTCTCGTGCAGCATCTCGTAGCGTTCTTCCTCGGGCGCGGCCAGATAGCGCTCGCGCAGTTCGGGGTGTTCCAGGAAATGCCAGGCGGCCACGCTGATGAACTCGCGCGTAGTGACCATGCCTGCCGCCGCGTACTGGATGACCTCTGTCAAGATTTCTTGATCCTTGTAGTTCTGAGAAATCAGATGCGAGATCACATCGTCTTGCGGCTTGCGTCTGCGCGCATCGATGGATGGCTTGACATCCAGAAAGAAGAAGGTCAGGAAACGCCGCTGCCGCCACATGAAATTGATGGTGTCGAAGAGATTGCTGCCCGACTGCGCGTTAATGGACCCGTTAAAAAAAGCGTCGATGCGTTTATCCATGCCTGGCAGGCGGCTGTTGGTCAGGCCGACTACCTGGGCCGCCACCTGCATTGCCAGCGCAAAGGTCATCTGGCTGAGGTCGACGCGCTTTTTTCGTTTGAGGTCTGCGACAAGCTGATCGCATAGCCGCTCCATCAAGGGGCGATAGTTGGCGCTGACGGCTTTGGGTGTGAAGAAGCGCGCGGTTTTGCGCCGCTGCTCGTTGTGGGGCGTCCCCTCCATATAGAGAAGGCCCTGGTTTTCGGACGTGGCGAACTTTTCAAACAGCGCCGCGCCGAAACCGGCCTGTTTGGTATCGCTGCTGCGCAGCACGGCTCTAGCTTCCTCGAAGCCGTATACCTGCCAGGCTCCAGCCTCGTCGCGCTCGATGCGCTTGCCAACCGGTTCAACTTTGGTAGCGGTTTTCTGGTGCGACCACGCTGCATGGTCAACGGGGCATTGGGCACTGGTTGTGGTGGTCGAGGAATCATCCTGTGCGGCTTGCATGGGGCTGGTACTCCGTTCTGCTCTCGGGCGGTCCTATGAGGCACGTTCAGCGGGGCTGCTCGCTATACTTATAATACCAGCTTCCCTTATGATACACAATGTGTCATGACTTGCGAGCAGGACTATATACGAGTTGGAAACATGAGTCATCCCGAATTTTTTGCCAGACAGACCTTCTGCCAGCAGGCGAGTCTGCTGGAGAGTGCAGAAGCCCGTGGGAGCGCCGCCTTCCAGGCGGCCAGCGCTGCGCTGCCGCGAGGGCGGCCCTCCAGCGTGCTCCGGTGCGACAGGCCAGCGTTTGGCCGCCTGGAAGGCGGCGCTACGAAAGCTGACGCCGCGCTGGGCTTGGTCCCCCAATATTCGGGATGATTCATGTTTTATTGCCCGGGCCAGAGTGTGCCTGTCTAGGCTTCGTAGCGCCGGAAGACCAGCGTGGCGTTGTGGCCGCCAAAGCCCATCGAGTTGGAAAGCGCCACGCGCACATCAGCTTTGCGTGCCTGGTTGGGTACGTAGTCCAGATCACATTCGGGGTCTGGATGGACGTAGTTGATGGTTGGTGGCATGATGCTCTCATAGATGCTCAGTGCGCTGATGGCCGCCTCGACGCCGCCTGCCGCGCCCATCATGTGGCCGGTCATCGACTTGGTGGAACTGACCGCCAGCTTATAGGCATGCGCGCCAAAGAGTGCTTTGATGCCGCCCGTTTCGCTGCGGTCGTTCGGTGGGGTGCTGGTGCCGTGGGCGTTGATGTAGTTGACCTCTTCGGGGGCAATGCCGCCCTTTTGCAGCGCCCGGCGCATGGCGCGCACCAGGCCGCGCCCTTCCGGGGCTGGCTCGGTGATGTGGTGGGCGTCTGCCGTTGCGCCATAGCCCACAAGCTCCGCGTAGATGCGCGCGCCGCGCTCCTGGGCAAGTTCCATGTCTTCCAGAATCAGGATGCCCGCGCCCTCGCCCATCACAAAGCCGTCACGTTCGGCGTCGAAGGGGCGGCTGGCGTGCGCCGGGTCGTCGTTGCGGCGCGACATGGCGTGCATATTGCCAAAGGAGGCGATGGCAACCGGCTGGACGGCGGCTTCCGCGCCACCGGCCACCATGACGCGGGCGTCGCCGCGCCGGATGGTTTCGTAGGCTTCGCCTATGGCGTTCGCGCCCGTGGCGCAGGCGGAAACGACGGCGAAGTTTGGGCCGCCCAGCCCCAGCGTGATGGAGATAAAGCCCGCCGCCAGGTCAATCGGCGTCATCGTACTGAAGAAGGGGCTGATGCGGTCCGGCCCGCGATCAAAGAGCAGCTTGAACTGTTCGTGCATGGTGGTCAGGCCGCCGATGCCGCTGCCGATGATGATGCCGGTGTCTTCGGCAACCGGCGCGACATCCAGCTTTGAATCGTTGAGGGCCTGGACGGTGGCGGCCAGCGCGTACTGGGCGAAGATGTCGTTGCGGCGCGCCTCTTTGCGGTCCATATAGAGCAGTGGGTCAAACCCCTTGACTTCGCCAGCAATGCGGCTTTCGTGGGCGCTGGCGTCGAACTTCGTGATGGGGCCAATCCCCGAAACGCCTTTCTTGAGCGCCTCCCAGCTTGTTGCCGTATCATTGCCAAGCGGCGTGACCATGCCGATGCCGGTGACTGCCACACGTGTTGTCATATAGTCTCTTTCTCCTTCGCGCTGTGGCAGCGTGACGCCGCCTTGCCTGGTTATAGCTCTATTGTATCATATTGCTCTCGGCTGAACTAAAGAGCGTTTGCCAGCTATATCGACGCCCGGCGAGATGTCGTCTATAATGAGGAGGTATTCTAGCGAGAGGAAGGAGATCAGCGCTGATGCTTCGCGGAGAAAAAGTGATCTTGCGCGCGCTGGAGCGTGAGGATTTGCCGCGCCTGTGTGCGTTTCATAATGATCTGGAATTTGAACTGGTCGGCGGGGGCGACCCCTGGGAGCCAGAATCGCTGGCGCGGCTGCAAGCGCGCTTTGAGGCGCAGAGCCGCGAGGGCCAGTACGATGGAATGAGCTTTGCCATAGAGGCCGATGGCAAGTGCATCGGCTCGTGTGGGTTGTTCCATGTCGACCAGACGGCGCGTACCTGCGAGCTAGGCATTGGCATTGGCGACAAAGAATATTGGGGGCGCGGCTATGGGCGCGACGCCGTGCGCGTGCTGCTGGATTATGCCTTTCGGCTGCGCAATTTTCATAAGGTCTGGCTGCGTGTGATGGGCGTGAACGAGCGCGCCATCCGCGCCTATCGGGCGTGCGGCTTCGTCGAGGAGGGACGCCTGCGCCAGCAGCATTGGGGCGATGGGCAGTATGACGATGATGTCTATATGGGCGTTTTGCGCAGCGAATGGGAACAGGCGAAGCAAGGGAAGCACGTCAACGATGGATGAAGGTTGGTATCGGCAGGTGATCGAAGTCAGCGTTCCGAGGCTGCGCGTGGAGACGTGCAAGCTGCACCTGAGCGGATGGGACAGCGTGGCGCTGGAAGTGAACGACGCGCTGATCTTTCGCTTTCCCCGGCCCAACCGGCCCGATGTGGAGGAGCAGCTTGAGAAAGAGCGGGCGCTGCTGCCAGAACTGGCGAACGTCTTGCCGCTGCCAATTCCCCAGTTTGCCTATATCGGTGATGCCCCCAGCGGCTCTGGCAGGCGTTTTGTAGGCTATCGTAAGATCGACGGCGTGGAACTGCGCGGCGACGATCTTACGATGATAGAGATAGAGCCAATTGCCCATCAGCTTGCCGAGTTTCTGTCGCGCCTGCATGCGTTTCCGGTGGAACGGGCAGTGCAACTCGGGCTGCCAGCGGTGAGCGCTGCCGATTGGCGTCGGCAATATGAGGGGCTTTATCGACGGGTCAGCGAACGCATCTTTCCGCTTCTGGAAGAGCCTGTGCGCACACAAAATGCAGCGCTGTGGGAAGGCTTTTTAAGCAACGATGACTACTTTACGTTTCGGCCCGCGCTGATTCATCGGGATTTGAGCAGCGACCATATTCTCTATGACGCGGCCAGAGGCGTGATTGTGGGCATTATCGATTGGGGCGATGCGTCCATTGGCGACCCGGCGTTCGATTTTGTGGGCCTGCTGGGCGACTATGGTCCTGCGTTCGCCGAAGCGACGCTGGCACACTATGAAGGCGAGCACGATACGACGTTCTGGCAGCGGATGCGCTTTTATGCGGCGATTGCGCCCGTTCACGAAGTATTGTTTGGCCTGAAGCACGGTGACGAGACGCATATCCGGCGTGGACTGGCAATGATTAAGCACACGCTGGTCCGGCCATAATTGCGCTGGCGGGCGAGAAAGCGAGGCGGCGATGCTAATCCGTGACATCATGGTGCGCGAGGTGGTGACGGTCAAGGAAGATGATACGCTGGCGCATGCGGCGCTGCTGCTGGAGCATGGGCGTTTTCGCCATTTGCCGGTGACCCAGACGCTGCCGCAGCCAGAGGACGCGCCGCCGAAACGCCTGACCTATCCGCCGATCAGGCCGCCCGAGGCCGTGGTGGGCATCCTTTCGGACCGCGACTTGCCAGGCAGCAGAATCGGCGCGGCTGCCCTGGAAGCATTGCAAGGGCGGCAGGTGCGCGAAGTGATGCGCCGCCCGGTGATTACAGCCAGCCCCGACACCCCCGTAGAGTATGCCGCGCAGTTGATGGCCGACAATGCCATTGGCTGCCTGCCGATTGTGGATGACGCGGCGAAGGGCCGCCTGGTGGGCATCATCACCGAAAGCAATCTCTTTCACGCGCTGGTGGGGCTGGTCGGCGCGCAGGAACCGAGCACGCGCCTGCGCCTGATGCTGCACGGCGGCGACCCGGCAGAATTGGCACGCGCCCTGATGATTGTGGCCCTGCACTCCGGGCGGCTGGCAGGCTTGCTGGCGGAGCCGGTGGACGCGCAAGGCCGCTGGCCCGTGACACTGCGGGTGCGCACGATTTACCCAGGGCCGCTGCTGAGTGATCTGGCAGCAGCAGGCATCGAGGTAGACCAGCCCGCCGATGATAAGCAAACGTAAAGCGCAGTTGCCAGAACCGTTATGCGCGCTTTCTGCTCTTGCCAGTGCCAAGCGCTTTCACACTCGCGTTCAGCGTTTCTTCCATCTCGCGCACAGCCTTTGTCGTGTAAAAGTGGCCCAGCGGGATGTTCAGCGAGCCGCCAGCGCGCTGGCGCACGACCATCTTGCCCCCCAGCAAACCCGCCTGGCGATAGGCTGTGCTGATCTCCGCCAGAGGCAAGCCCATCAGCTTTCTATCGGTGGCATAGACAAACCCGTCGCCGGTGATTAAGAAGAAATATTGCCCGCTTTTGAAGAGCGGGGGAATCAGCCGCAGGCCAATCGAGAGGAAGAGACAGCCAAACGCAATGAGCGCAACCAGTTCAAAGGGCGCGAAACCATCGTCTCCTCTGGTGCCGCCGGGCAGCGAGCCGGTGATGAGCACATAGAGCGCCAGCCCAAAGAGCAAGACAGCGCCGACGATATAGATGATGATGTTGGTCTGGATGGCGCTGCGCGAAGCGGGAAACTTCGTCCAGGTGGACGGAATGGCATCGCTGCGCCCCTGCCGCGCGGCTTCTTCTACGTTGAATGTAGCCATATGCTCTGCTCGCCTTTCTTCTCGTGGATGGAGTGTTTCATCGGTCTGAATCAGTTTCCACAATATGTTGCACACTGGTGGGCAGGTTTTGCAAGCCTTTCTGCAAAAAGGTTGGGTAGATGAGCGTGTCGTCAAGGGAATCGAGGGGAAGCCAGCGCAAAGCAAAGGTCATCGGCTGGTCCGCGTAGAGGCCGGTATCTTCCGTGGCTACCAGGGCTTTACTGGTATCATAGAGCGCCGGATGGTCATCGAAATTGACTTGATAATAGAAGCCGATTTCATGATTGGGAGCGCCATCGGTATCATCATGAAACAGGTTCTCGACCACCCACAGCAGGCGCGCCACCTGAACATCGCTCTCCAGCTTTAACTCTTCGCGCATTTCCCGTTTAATCGCTGCCTCGGAGCTTTCCATCATCTCGACGCGGCCACCGGGCAAGAACCAGAAATCGTCGGCTACTGATCTTTGGACCAGCACGTGGCCGTCATGGATGCAGACGCCAGCCACGCGAAAGTTGAAGATCGCCTGGCCGATGTTGAATGAAATCATGCCCTCACCCTTCTCAACATGTGAGCAATCGCTATTCACCAGGCAGATATAATAGCACAATTACACATCTGTAGATGCTTGACAGTCTGGCAGCGCGTAGTCAATAATAGTTGTGAACCCCACTTAACTATCGCACTCGCCGCCGCGCGATAGAGAGCACGCAGGCATCAATGGTGCTGCTTGTGCAACTCGCTAACGACAACTTTGGTCAGAGAGGAGGTATTGCTGGCTTCTTTTTCCGGTTCCCCACGATTTGCTTCTGCCTGGCGCTTCAACTCGAATGCGTGAACATTGTTACGGTACAGTTGTCGCTCATTTTTGTACCAGGAGACATGCAATGGCAACAGCAGCAAGCGAAAAAGACGTTCTTATCTCCGAGCGCGTGGCGGGTGGCATCCTGCCCAAAGTGCTCAATTCCTTCGATATGGTGGCAATTTTCGTTGCCATCGTCCTCTTTGTCAGTAATGCAGCGGTGGTCAGCGGCGCGGGTGGCGCGGCGTACATTTTCTGGATTGTCGGCTTCCTAACCTTCCTCATCCCTGGCGCGATTGTTACCGGCCAGTTGGGCCTGATGTTCCCCGGCGAAGGCTCCATCTATGTCTGGACACATAAAGCCTTCGGCAAGTTCTGGGGCTTCTTCGCAGGCTTCTGCGCCTGGTGGCCTGGCGTACTGGTGATGGTGGCGACGGGCGCTGCCGTGGTGACGCTGATTACCCAGCTAGGCAGCAATCATAACCAGACCTGGCTTTCCGAACCCTGGGAGCAGGGTGTCGTCATTCTCCTCGTCATCGCATTCTCGATGGTGCTTTCCTGGCTGCGTTTCCGGGCCGCCCAAAATCTGGTCAACGTCATTTTTGTGGCCTATGGCGGGGCGATTCTGCTGGTTGGCTTGGCCGGGTTGTTCTGGCTCATCAACGGCAATGCGCCCAACGGCGATTTCACTGCGACGGGTTGGGCACCCAGCAGCGACAAGTGGACGTTTTATGGGCTGGTGATTCTGGCGCTGCTGGGCATCGAAGTGCCCCTGAATATGGGCGTAGAGATTCGCAACACGCGCTCCATTACGAAATACCTCTTCTGGGGGTCAATCGTCGTGATGGCGGCCTATCTGTTCAGCACCTTTGGGGTGCAGATGACCGTGCCGCGCGCCGTTCAGCTTTCGGCTAATCCCGCCGCGATTGGCGCAGCCGTGCAGCTTGGCTTCGGTGCTGCGGGCACCGTCCTGAGCGATATTGTGATCGTCGTCTTCATTGGCTTTTTCCTCTTCAATACGGCTGTGTACAACTATTCCTTTGGGCGCTTGCTCTTTGTTTCTGGCCTCGATCAGCGCCTGCCAGCAGCAATGAGCAAAGTGAACAAGAACCGCGTGCCCTGGGTGGCTGTGCTGGTGCAGTCGATCATTGCCGCGCTGGTGGCAGCCATCTCCTACTTCTTGCCATATCTGTTCGCTGGCGGCGCAGACACAGCAACGCTTTCCACCAGGGTCTATGATGTGCTGCAAGCAGCCGTGACCGTAATCTGGTGTATCTCGATGGTGATCCTCTTTGTGGATGTGGTCATCATCCGTTCCAAGTATCAGGAACAGTTCAACCAGACACAACTGGCTCCCTCCTGGGCGTTCTATCTCTGCTCCCTGATTGGCCTGGTCGCCAGCGCCGTTGGCATTGTGGTGACATTTCTGAATCCCTGGACCACCTCCATTGCCGAGAGCGATTGGTGGGAGGTTCTGCTGGTGATTGCGCTCGCCTCGCTGGTTGTGGGAGCGATTGTCTACTTTATCGGCCAGGCAACAGTTGCCAGGAGTTCACCACCACCGGCGGCAGTTGACACCAGCGGGGCTGCTCCAGCAGCCTCGGACTGATGATTTCGAGTTGAAGCGCCAGCATTTTGCCGGGGAGAGGCGGAAGCCAGCCCGCTTCGCCTCTCCCTTTTCATGTGAACGCAGTGTCTTGTTCAAAGGGGGCTTCTATGGATTCACAAAGCGTCCTCCAACGTGCCCAGGAGGCGCATCTGCGATTGGTGCGTTTCCTCTATTGCGACAACGGCGGCATCATCCGTGGCAAATCGACGCATATCAACGGCCTGGCAAGCCGCATGGCTGAAGGCATTGGGCAGACGCTTGCCATGCAGGCATTTGCAAGCATCGACCATTTGGCGTCGGTCGAAGGGATGGGGCCGGTTGGCGAGTTTCGTCTGGTGCCCGACCCCAATACCTTTGTGGTGCTGCCTTACGCGCCCAACAGCGGGATGATGTTCTGCGACATGCTTTCCCAGGACAGGCAGCCCTGGGCCGCCTGCCCGCGCACGTTCCTCAAGCGCACGCTGGCTGCGGCAGGGCAGATGGGCCTTGCTGTGCAGGCGACCGTAGAACACGAATTTTATCTGGCGCGCGAAACGCCCGACGGCTACGAACCCTTTGATTACAGCCTGTGCTACAGCAGCGTTGGCTTCGATTCGTCGGCGCAGATCATCGATCAGATTATCGCCGCGCTGGAATCAGAAGGCGTGCAGGTCGAGCAGTTTATGCCAGAGCTTGGCCCCGGCCAGCAAGAGCTTTCGATTCATCACGCCGACGCGCTGCGCGCCGCCGATAACGTGCTGCTGGTGCGCGAAACAGTGCGCGGCGTGGCTCGCCAGCATGGCGTGATCGCCAGCTTCGCCGCTAAACCATTTCTTGACCAGGCCGGAAGCGGCGCGCATATCCATTTCAGCCTGTGGGGCGCGGGCGCGGGTGCGCAAGGGAACAATCTGCTCTATGACCCCAACGGGCGCGGCGGCATCAGCCAGCTTGGCTATCACTTCATCGGCGGCGTTCTGGCGCACCTGCCAGGGCTGCTGGCGTTGACCTGCGCCAGCCCCAATTCCTATCGCCGCCTGCTGCCGCATTTCTGGAGTTCCGCCTACACGGCCTATGGCTTCGATAACCGCGAGGGCGCGATTCGCATTCCTTCGCCGTTCTGGGGGCGCGAAGCCGAATCCACCAATCTGGAATTGAAACCGGCAGACCACAGCGGCAACCCCTACCTGGCGATAGGTGGGCTGATTGCTGCCGGACTGGATGGTATTCGCCGCAACCTGGACCCCGGCGAACCGGTGGACGTGGACCCAGGCAACCTGACGGATGAAGAGCGCGAGCGGCGCGGCATTCATCGCCTGCCAGAAACGTTGGATGCAGCGCTGGACGCCCTTCAGGCCGACACAGTGCTCACTGATGCGCTGGGGCCAACGCTTGCAACCTCCTATATTGCGGTGAAGAGGCTGGAAAGCAGCTTCTTTGCCGAAAAAAGCATATGGGAAGAGACGCGCCAGCATTTCTACAAATATTAGAGTTTAGAGTGGCTCCCAACATCTGGATAGCGGGGCAGCCTTTGCTTGCAGCGCCGCCGTCCCTGGCGGCGCTGCAAGCAATCATCTCTCACGTTTCCATCCAGGCGACATATTGGCCGATGTTTTCTGCCAGGGTCTGAAGCATGGTGAGCGTCTTGGGGATTTCCGCGTTGGCAATCGCTTGCTCATCTGGCGTGCTGGCATCGTTCAGCGTGCGTCGCAGGTTGAACTCCAACCATTCCAGCGCGTTGCCCAGGCAGCTATACAGCGCGTCATAGGCACTGTCCGCCAGCGCACCGCCAGCCAAGCGATAGCCATCGATGACGGCGCGAAAGGCAGCCTCGCTGGGTTCCCCAACGGTTTGCCCGCTCCAGGCCAGGGCCACATCGGCCAACTCACGAGTGGGATTGATGAGTCCGGCAGCTTCCCAATCGATGATGGCAAACGTCGTGCCATCTCGCCAGAGGACGTTTTTCTGGTCCAGGTCGCGATGGCTGACAACCAGGTTATTCCACAGCCTCTTGTCGGCTTCCTGGGCCAGTCCGTTCCACCAGCGAATATCACGCAGCGCGCCGCGCAAGCTCTCCGCCCAGGGCAGCGCTCGCTCCGTTCCACGGCGCGCCAGCAGCACCCAATCATCGTCTCGAAAGACACGCCAGGTGGGAATCTCCAGCCCTGGAATGCTCAGGCGCAGCGCGTGCATCTGGCCCAGGACAGCGCCAATCTGCCCCGCCTGCGTGGGTTCGGCTGGTCCAGATGAGAGGGTACTTCCCTCTCTCCAGGGAAAGACGAGCACGCTGATGTCGTCTATATCCTGCACCGGCCCATCGGCGCAGGCGAGCGCGCGAACAGCGGGCACGCCCCGAGCCGCCAGAGCGGTGGCAATCTGCTCCGTCAGGCGATACCGGTCGCGCAGACCGGGCTGGCCGATGATCTGGGGATGAAGCTGCTTGATGGCGAAGCGACCCTGCGTGGTTTCGACGCGCCACATGTGGTGTATCAAGCCACCAGTGACCGGCTGTGCTTCCCCAAGCGCCGTTCCAAGCTGAAAGCGCTCACATAGATGGGCAAGTTTCTGGCTATTCACATTCCAGCAAAAATGGCTGCGCCTGTTGGGCGCATGCGGCAGCATCGGAGAAGTATTCAATGGGCATGGGGATGGCCTCCAGGGAGAAACAAGTTCATTTCAGTAAAAACAAAATTTTGACGACCCTGATGACCTGCCCCCTTCCCTTATCATATCACATCTATTCACATGGTACGCTGGGTGCTGCCTGTTGTCGTGAACAGGCCGTGAAGCTAGACAAAGCGAAAGGATAGCAGCAGATGAATACTCTCCCAGCCGAAGCCACATCCTTTAGCCAGGCGCGGTACGCGCTGGCGCGTGAGTTAGCCGAGCGCTGTCCCGTTGAGCTTGGGCAAGCGATTGCCATCACCGGCTCGGTGGCGCGCGGCGTCTCCGATCAGTTCTCCGACATCGAACTCAATTTCTGGGTCGAAAAGCATCAAGGGCTTGAGGTCTATCGCGACTGGCTGCGCGGCCAGGGCGCGCAGGTTGCCATGCAGCCTGAGGAAGAATGCCACTATGGGGAGGCGCTGATGACGAAAAGCTGGTATAAGGGCGTCTTTCTTGAAGCGGTCTGGCATCCGTGGGATGCGTTGGAGCGGCAGTTAGGGCCGGTGCTGGCGGCAGAAACAACAGATCACTGGCGTCTGACCGAAGCCTGGCATGTTGCCGACGCGGTGGCGCTGCGTGAGAACGCGCGGTTACGCCATTGGCAGGAGCAATTAGCCCACTATCCTGATGCGTTGCAAGCAAAGCTCATTGCCCAGGCAACCTGGGGCTGGGGCAGACCACACTGGTGGCCTGCATCCGTTATCAATATCTGGCCGCTGGTGCATCGCAACGCTCAGTTGGCGCTGGCGGAGGATTTAGCCTGGGAGGTGAAGCAGATGCTGCGTCTGCTCTTTGCGATCAATTGCCAATGGGAGCCAGATTGGAAGTGGCTTGCCCCGCAGAGCCAGCGGCTCGCCCACAAGCCTGATCGCCTGGTCGAGCGCGTCAATGACCTCTTCTTGCTGCCTGACCCGGGCGAGCGGGTGCGGGCTTGCCTCCAACTGATTCTTGAGACGCTGGAACTGGTGCCGCCGTCGTATGATATGACCAGACAAAAGCTGTTGGTTCGTGAGGCGCTGCATCCGGAAGAGGTTCCATTTCAGTAATTCGTGGGTAACTTGATTGCGAATCGCCAGTATGGGGATGTCGCATTCCTGAAGATGAATAACGGGCTGACGAGTGTCTTCATCGACGTGCTTGCGGTGAGCGCGTCAGCCCTGGCTTCGACTGAGCGCGAAAGGCTGTTTGCGGTATCGTACCTGAGGAGAAATGGAGGCAAGCGCGCAATATGCCATCTTCATGCAATGCCCGAAACATGGCGTCTCTGTACACCAGAAGGGCTGTGTGCTGTGCAATGGTTCTTGGGACGGGCGCGTGTGGAGATTCCCTCAGGAGCAGAAATAAGGCAGCGCGTGCGCCTTTTTCTTATCAGATATAATGCTGGCAACAACGTACCGTGAGGCGGCTGCGATGGGGTGGCAACATCGACGAAAGCAGGAAACTTCAGTGGAAGACTACTATCAGCTTGATGTTCTGGTTCCAGGGCCGGTGCCCGTTTCGCCGGAAGTGCTGGCGGCTATCGGGCGGCCTGTTCCTGTCCATTATGGGCCAACCTTCGTGCCTTTTTACAAGGGTCTGGTTGAGCGCCTGAAGCAGATTTTTGGAACGAGCAGCCCCGTCTTTCCGATGGGCGGCTCTGGCACAGCGGGCGTGGAAGCGGCGCTGAGCACACTGCTGGGCGTGGAGAAACACGCGGCGGTGGTGGTCAACGGCTCGTTTGGCGAGCGCCTGCTGGCGATTGCGCGCGCCTATGACCCCGAAGCGCTTAGCATTGAGTTTGAGTGGGGCAAGGCGGCTGATCCGGCTGAGGTAGGCAAATTTTTGGACGCGCATCGCGTGGATGTGCTGGCGGTCGTCCAATCGGAGACTTCAACGGGCGTGCTGAATCCCATTCGCGAACTGGCAGACGTGGCCCATCAACGCGATGTGGCGATCATGGTTGATGGCGTTGGCTCGGTGGGTGGCGCGCCGCTCTGCCTGGACGGTTGGGGCATCGCCGCCGCCGCCACGGCTTCGCAGAAATGCCTGGAAGCGCCGCCAGGATTAGGCATAGCCGCGTTGTCAGAGGTTGGCTGGAAGCTGGCCGACAGCCTGAAGCGCCCCACGCCTGGGTTCTATCTGAATCTGCGCACCTGGCGCAAGTCGGCGGAGGATAGCCCGGACCATCATCCCTATCCCGTGACAGTGGCAACGAATAATCTCATGGCGCTCGATCAGGCGGTGCAGCGTGTCCTGGCCGAAGGGCTAGAGGCCCGCTACGAGCGACATCGTCGCGTAGCAACCTATTTGCGCGCGGCGCTGCGCGCGTTGGATTTCCGGCTGCTGGCCGATGATGACGCGGCCTCGCCAACGGTGACGGTTGCCACCCCGCCAGAAGGCATCGACCCGGCGCAGTTAATGATGACGCTGCGCCAGGAATATGGCATGGTGATCGGCGGCGGCCTGGGCAAGCTGGGCGGCAAGGTCGTGCGTATTGGGCATCTTGGTTCGTCTGCCCAGGAAGTGATGATGAATCGTGTGATCGCGGCGATTGATGTTGCGCTGCGCAGCGCGTGAGGCTAATGTCATTAGTGTATGTACTACTATTGTTAGTGCAACCAGAGGCAGAGCAGGCATGACGACGAGCGTTCTGATGGTTCCAGGGTATGGCGGCTCTGGCCCGGAGCATTGGCAAAGTTTGTGGGAAGCGGCGCACCCCGATTTTCGGCGCGTCGTGCAGCGCGATTGGGAACGGCCTGAGCGCGCTGCATGGGTGGGCGCGCTGGATGCTGTCGTGGCTCAAGCGGACCATCCTGTGGTGCTGGTGGCGCACAGCCTGGGCTGCCTGGTGGTGGCGCATTGGGCCGCGCAGCATCAGCGGCCCATTCACGGCGCGCTGCTGGTCGCCGTGCCCGATGCCGAAGACCCCGATTTTGCGGTGGACGCTGGCGGTTTTACACCCATTCCACTGACGCCCTTGCCATTTCGCAGCATTGTCGTGGCAAGCACAAACGACCCCTATGCCGAGCGGGAGCGCGTCGAGTATTTTGCCCGGCAGTGGGGGAGTTTGTGCGTCTCGGCTGGAGCGAGTGGGCATATTAACACGGCGGCAGGATTCGGCCCCTGGCCCTTTGGCGAAGAGTTGCTCGCAGAACTCTGCCGTGAGCATTGAGAGCAAGCATGTATAAAGCGAATTACTGGTTGACGGTTGCCTATAATGGCATTGTAATCGGTATCTGGCCGGCAGCGGGCCTGGCTTTTCTCCTGACGAACATTCTCGGTGGAGGGCTAGGAGTATTTCTGCCCCTGCTGCTGGGATTCTTAGCGATCTTCGCCTTTGGCATTGGATGGATTTACCACACTAGGATATGGCGGAGGCAGAGACCTCGCTCAAGCCTCAAGCGGTAGCGAGCCTCTGCTGGCTCGGAAATGATTTTGTCAGCTTTTGGTAAGCACAATGCATCATCACAAGAGCCGATGCACCCTATTCCGACCAGGAGAAAGGAACAGAGATTGGCTTCTATGCACCGCGCCCAATTCCGCGCCGTCAATCCCGTTCTCCCTGTTAGAAGCGTCAGCCAGGCTGTTGGCTATTATACTGAGCGACTCGGATTTCGCCTGAGTTTTCAAGACGATCCCCAGGACCCGCAATACGCGGGTGTCGAGCGCGACGGGATTGAACTGCATTTGCAGTGGCATGATCCAGCAGATTTTCGCGAGGCGGTTGATACGCTCATGCTGCGTTTCGTCATTGACGACGTAGACGCGCTGTTTGAAGAGTATAAAGATAAGCAAGTGTTCCACGACCATACAGCTCTAAGCGACACATCCTGGGGAACGCGCGAGTTCGCTTTCTATGACCTGGATGGCAACGGGCTGACCTTTTATCGCGACCTTTGAGCAGAGGGTATCTTGACAACATATTCCAATGACTGAAACAAGAGAAGACAACCTATTTGCGCAGGTGGTTCAGCGGTTTGCTCCCCAGAGCAAGCTGCTGCGCGCCTGGGCGTTGCAGGGCGGCGTTTCGGCGCAGGTGACGGCGCTGGAGATAGAGCAGCCTGACGGGCACATCGAAAAGTTGCTGATGCGGCAGCACGGCGAGACAGACCGCGCGCACAATCCGCAAATCGCGGCGGACGAGTTCAGGCTGTTACAGCTTTTGTACGCGGCTGGGTTGCCAGTGCCGAAACCGTATTCCCTCGATCAATCGGGCGAAGTTATTGCCACCCCGTATATAATCATTGAATATATCGAAGGTCAGACGGAATTTGCCCCGGCGAATATGCAGGAGTATCTTGCTCAGTTCGCCACGCAGTTGGCCCGCATTCATCAGATCGATGGCACGAAGCTGGATATATCGTTTTTGCCACCGCGAGAGGCGAGATATACCAGAGACTTGCGCGAGCGCCCCGAGCAGGTCGATGCCTCGCTGGACGAAGGGCATCTGCGCGATGTGTTGGAAGCCGCCTGGCCTTTGGCTCAGCGGAACCCGTCGGTGCTGCTGCATGGGGATTATTGGCCGGGCAATCTGCTCTGGAGGGATGGCGTGCTGGTTGGAATCATCGATTGGGAGGACGCGGGAAGCGGTGACCCGCTGGCCGATGTTGGTAACAGTCGGCTGGAAATCCTGTGGGCCTTGGGCGTCGATGCCCTGCGCGCGTTCACCGAGCGCTATCAAGCGCTGACATCCTGGGATTGTACCAACCTGCCCTATTGGGATTTGTGCGCCGCGCTGCGACTCAGGTGCTTTCCCGACTGGGCCGCCAACGCAGCCGCCGAACAAACGATGCGCGAACAATATCGCTGGTTTATTGTCCAGGCGTGCGAGGAGCTTCTCAAGCCATGTCCACCTCATCTATGACAGACTATCCTGCTCCGGAGCGGCTGGCGCGCGAGGCGCGCGTGGCAGCGGCGCTGCGCTGGTTGCGCGAACAGAGCGAGGCCGCGCTGGCCGAACAGATTGCCTTCTGCGAGGTGCCCGCGCCGCCCTTTGGCGAAGAAGCGCGCGGCGAGTATCTGATGGCCCGCCTGCGCGTGGAGGGACTGAATGACGTGCGCCGCGACGCCGAGGGCAACGTGATTGCGCGCGTGCCCGCGCAGGAAGAGGGGCCGTCGGTGGTGGTGGCCGCGCATCTGGACAGCGTGTTTCCTGCCGAGGTGCAGCCCAAAGTGCAGCGCCAGGGCGGCATCTTGCGCGGGCCGGGCATTGGCGACAATGCGCGCGGCCTGGCGAGCATGCTGATGCTGGCGCGGGCGCTGCGCCAGTTTAAGCTGAAGCCAAAGCGCCCGCTTTTGCTGGTGGGTACGGTGGGTGAAGAGGGCGCGGGTAATCTGCGCGGCGTGCGCCATTTGCTGAAGGCCGAGCTTGCCCCGGAAAGCATCGGCGCGTTCCTGGTGGTGGATGGCCTGCACGCGGGCTATGTGACGGCGAGCGGGCAGGGCGTGATTCGGGAGCGCGTGACATGTGGCGGACCTGGTGGACACAGCTACGCGCATTTTGGGCGGGTGAACCCGATTTACGCGCTGGGCCAGGCGCTGGCTGAAGTTGCCAAAATTGCCGAAAAGTTGGCACCGCAGCGCAGTGGGACGGGCGCGGTCAGTCTGCCCAGGGCGACGTGCAGCGTGACGCGCATCGGCGGCGGCACGTCGATCAACGCGCTGCCAGAAGAAGCCTGGTTCGAGATCGATCTGCGCGCTGTCGATGCGCAGAAGTTGGCCGAAGTGCATCAGGCGTATCGCGCGGCTGTGGAGCAGGCGGTGCGTGCTGCGCACGGGCGCGGCGCGTTCGACAAGTCGGGCGAAGTCGCCGAGACGCTGACGCTTTCCTTTACCACGCTGGGCGAGCGCCCTGCTGGCCGCATGCCCTCGGATGCGCCGCTGGTGCAGGCGGCGCTGGCGGCGGCGCGGTTTGTGGCGGGCAGCGCGCATCTGGGCGACCCGGGAAGCTGCGATGTGAATATTCCACTTTCGCTGGGCGTGCCAGGCGTGGTGATTGGCGGCGGCGGCGATGGCGGCGATACCCACGCGCTGACGGAATGGTACGATGCAACCAACAGCTTCCAGGGGCCTCAACTGCTGCTGCTGCTGAGCTTGATGACGGCTGGCCTGGCGAAATGATATGCTATCTAAACAGAACTGATGCCAGAAATCAAATGCCTATCCTGTTCAGGAGAAGATAAGGAGCACCCTCTTGCCGACAATGACCCTTCCCAAACGGAGCGACGTGCCCGTTGAATTGACCTGGAATCTGGAAACGATCTATGAGACGCCGGAAGCCTGGGAGCAGGCGTTTCAGTGGGTGAACGATGAATTGCCGAAGCTGGCCGCTTTTGAGGGCACGCTGGGCAACAGTGCCCAGACGTTGTATGACGCCTTCCAGCTTGATAACGCGCTTTCCCAGGTGTTGGGCAAGCTGCATGTGTATGCCTCGCTGCGTTCCGATGAGGATACGTCCAACGGCCCGAACCTGGCGCGTCTGAGTCGTATCCAGATGCTGGGCGCGAAAGCTGCTGCCGCCAGCGCCTATATGACGCCAGAGATTCTGGACATTCCCCAGGAGCGCATCGACAGCTTTCTGCGCGAAGATGAGCGCCTGGAACTCTATCGCCATGTGCTCGATGAACTGCTGCGCCGCAAACCGCATGTGCGTTCTGCCGAGGTCGAGGCGCTGCTGGCCGAGGTGGGCGAGGCGCTGGAAGCGCCGTCGCAGGTCTTCAATATGGCGAATAACGCCGATCTGAAGCTGCCGACGGTCAAGGATGCCGACGGCCAGGATGTGGAGTTGACCAAGGGCAACTATGTGCTCTTTTTGGAAGATCACCACCGCAACGTCAGGAAAGACGCTTTCGAGGCGATGCATAGCACGTTCCTCAAGCAGCGCAATACTTACGCGGCGACGCTGAACGGGCAGGTGAAGGCGCAAATCTTCGAGTCCAGGGCGCGGCGTTACGACAGCGCGCTGGCGGCGGCGCTGGATAGCAATAACATTCCGGTGAGCGTCTACGATAACCTGATCGACACGGTGCATAACAATCTGGGCGCGCTGCATCGCTATCTGCGCCTGCGCAAGCGGCTGTTGGGTATGGATGATCTGCATCTGTACGATCTCTATGTGCCGATGGTGGGCGAAATCGACTATAAGGTTTCGTATGAGCAGGCGAAAGAGACGGTGGCGAAGGCGCTGGCTCCGCTGGGGGCCGATTATGTGGAAGATATGGTGCGGGGCTTCCATTCGCGCTGGGTGGATGTGGTGGAAAACGAGGGCAAGCGCGGCGGCGCGTATAGCTCCGGCACCTATGGCACGAACCCGTTTGTGCTGCTGAATTACCAGGATAACCTGGATAATATGTTTACGCTGGCGCACGAGTTCGGCCATTCGATGCACTCGTTTTACACGCGGCGCACCCAGCCCTACCCCTACGCAGGCTACACGATCTTTGTCGCCGAAGTGGCCTCCACGCTGAACGAGGCGCTGCTGACCAATTATCTGCTGGAGACGACGACGGACCCGGCGCTGCGGAAATATATCCTCAACCACTATCTGGAGGGGTTCCGCACGACGCTGTATCGCCAGGCGATGTTTGCGGCGTTCGAGCGCCAAATTCACGCCGCTGTTGAGGCGGGCGAAGCGCTGACGGCTGATTCGCTGTCGCAGATGTACAAAGCGCTCAACGATGCCTATTATGGCCCGGAGGTCCACGTCGATGATCTGATTAGCATCGAATGGGCGCGCATCCCACATTTCTACTACAACTTCTATGTGTATCAGTATGCGACGGGCATTTCCGCTTCCGCCGCACTGGCGCAGCAGATTCTGCGCGAGGGCGCGCCTGCCGTGGAACGCTACCGGCGCTTCCTGACGCGCGGCTCATCGGATTACAGCATCAACCTGCTGCGCGATGCAGGCGTGGATATGACCTCGCCCGCGCCTGTTCAACAGGCGCTCGATCTGTTTGACCGCTATATCGGGGAGATGGAGAAGTTGGCGTAACCATTGTAAACTTTTCGTGACGCTGCATCGTATATAATAGTGACAGGTTTCACAGTCATCGCGCCTGTGATGCGGTACAATGTACAAGTAGATGTTCACCAAGCTGTAACCGAGGGATTGGCACCGGAAACGAGGTGACGGGGATGGCAGCGCTGGTTCTGATTTTGCTGTTGCTGGTTGCTGTTGCCCTGGTGGTTGTGAGCCTGCGGGCGCTGATCGTGGCTTGCGAGGCGATGCGTCTAACCTATCGCTTGAAGCTGGCCGCGCGCATGCTGCCAGACCCGGCGCTGCACCAGAGCGCTTCGAGCGATCTGACCCTTTCGCATTCGAGCTTCCCACCCATCCGGGTGCTGTATTCAACCAAACGAGTATGCCAGCCGGGGGCTGAATAATATCAGAAAACGCCGAGCAGGCCAGTAGGAAAACGAGCCAGGACAGCAGCGAGCCAGGAGAGTGAAAGCTGGCATCCGGGCCATTTCCGAAACCCACCTGTGAGCGCGAGTGAACGAGGATGCGCTCGCATCCTCTAAGCTTGCCGGGTTCCTCCCGTTATCATGAGGAGCGACATCGACCCGCTGTGGTTCCGTGTCGGCAAAGCGGCTGCTGAAAACAGCAGCAAGAAAAGGTGGTACCGCGAGCAATGCCTCGTCCTTCAAGGACGGGGCATTTTTGTTTGTCTCATTGTTTTTGCAGGAGGAGACTATGCGTTATTCTCAACTCTTTTTGCGCACGCTGCGCGAGCCGCCGAGCGAGGCGGAAACGGTGAGCTATCAATTGCTGGCGCGTGGCGGGTTTGCGCGCCAGCTTACCGCTGGCGTGTACAGTGTGCTGCCGTTGGGGCAGCGCGTCTTGCTGAAGATTGCGGCGATCATCCGCGAGGAGATGAACGCGGCGGGCGGCCAGGAAGTGATGCTGCCGGTCTTGCAGCCGTTGGAATTGTGGGAGGCGCAGCCAGCGCGGGGCGTTTCGCGCGCTGAAGCGCTGGGCGAGACGCTGCTGCGGCTGAAAGATCGCCGGGGGCGCGATCTGGCGCTGGGGCCGACGCACGAGGAAGTGATTACGCTGCTGGCGAAAGAGTTCGTGCGCAGCTATCGCGATTTGCCGCAGCGGCTCTATCAGATTCAGACAAAGTTCCGCGATGAACTGCGCCCGCGCGGCGGCCTGATTCGCATGCGCGAGTTCTGGATGAAAGACCTCTACAGCTTTGATGCCGATGAAGCCGGGCTGGAGGCCAGCTATCAGGCGATGGCCGAGGCATATCGGCGCATCTTTCGGCGCTGTGGCGTGGAAACGATTATGGCCGAGGCCGACAGCGGCGCGATTGGCGGCAAGGATTCACACGAGTTTCTCGCGCCAGGCGAGGCGGGCGACGATGATGTCATGTTGTGCGCGCAGTGCGGCTACGCGGCCAACCGTGAAAAGGCGGAGTTTGCGCGCCGAATCGTTCCGGATGAGGCCGAGGCAGCGCTGGAGGAAGTGTATACGCCGGGGCAGAAGACGATTGCCGATCTGGCCGCTTTCTTGCATATTCCGGAGGCCAGGACGCTGAAATCGGTCTGCTATGTGGCGGATGGGCGGCTGATCTTCGCGCTGGTGCGTGGCGACCTGGAAGTCAACGAGGTGAAGCTGTTCAATGCCGTTGGGCGCGCTGGCCTGAACGCGACGACGCTGCACCTGGCAACACCGGAAGAGTTACAGCAAGTTGGAACGGTGATTGCTGGCTTCACGTCGCCGATTGGGCAGGATGAACAGGTATTGATTCTGGCTGATACGTCGCTGCAAATCGGCAAGAACTTCGTGGCGGGCGCGAACCGCGAAGATTACCACCTGCTGCATGTGAACGCCGGGCGCGATTTCCGCGTGGATGCCTGGGAAGACCTGGCTTCGGCCTTTGTGGGGGCGACCTGCGCGCGCTGCGGCGGCACGCTGGAGGCCAAACGCTGCGTGGAGCTTGGGCACATCTTCAAGATGCGCATTAAGTACAGCGAACTCTTCAACGCGATGTTTCTGGGCGAGGATAGGCAGGAGCATCTGATCTTGATGGGCAGCTATGGCATTGGCCTGGGGCGCATTCTGTCGATGGCGGTGGAGCAGCACCACGATGCGCGCGGCATCTGCTGGCCGGTGACGATTGCGCCCTATCAGGTGGCGCTCTGCGCGCTGGGAACGGGCGATGCCGACGTGACACGAGCCGCTGATGATTTGTATGCGGCGCTGAGCGAGACGGGCGTGGAGGTGCTGTACGATGATCGAGCCGAGTCGGCGGGCATCAAGCTGAATGATGCTGATCTGATCGGGCTGCCGCTGCGGCTGGTGGTGAGCAAGCGCACACTGGCCGCAGGCGCGGTTGAATGGAAGCTGCGCACGGCGCAAGAGAGCCAGATGGTCGCGCTGGCCGATGTGGTGGAGCGAACGCGGGCGTTCATCACTTCGGCACAAACGACCTTGACTTAGAACGTAATTTCTAGTATACTTGTTATGCCAGGTGCGCAGCGCTGAAAGACTTTCGTATAAAAAAATAATGAAGTGTGCGCTGCGTCACATGGCATATGTGTATCCTGGCAAGGTACATGCGTATAGAAAGATAACATGCAGCGCAAGCCAGCGCGTGTTATGAGCAAAGAAACAGTTCTACTGGAGCGATCTATGATTAGCGATCAAATGATGCTTTCTTCTTCCCCCGTACGGCAGATGCCGTCGTCGAGCGATTGGCTGGTTGTGATGGCCGAGTTCCCGACGATCACCCCGCAGGCGCTTTTCGAGTATTGGACCACGCCATCGCTGCTGTGCCTCTGGTGGCCGCAGGAAGCGGAGAACGAGCCGCGTGTGGATGGCGTCTATCATTTTTCCTGGCCGCGCCTGGGCTGGAGCCTGCGCGGCTACTATACCGCTTTCGAGCCGGGCCGGGGTCTGTCGTTCACCTGGAAGTGGGATAACGAGCCGGAATTGGCGCCGATCAGGCATGTCATCGTCACGTTCGAGATGCTGGCAGAAGGCGGCACGCAGATTACGATTATCCACGGCCCGTACACGGAATCCAGAGACGATCAGGAAGAGCGCGCGGGCCACCTTGAGGGCTGGACCCATTTCCTGGGCAAGCTGCAACGGGCGCTGCTGAGCGAAGAATGCGCCTGAGCCAGATTGCGAGAACGATATGGATGCTCCAATGAACAAGGCTCTGTTTCTGGAGACGCTGCGAAGCAAACGCGCCGAATGGGAAACCTTGCTGGCAGAGGTTGGCGAGGCGCGCATGATGCAGCCTGGACCGGCAGGCGAATGGTCGCTGAAAGATATTATTGCGCATGTGACCTGGGGCGAGCGCGAGATGGTTGGCGTCTTGCAGGCGCGGGCGCTGGTTGGTTCTGACCTGTGGGGCGTGTCGCAATTTGAACGCAACGCGGCAGTCTATGCTCAGAACCGTGATCGTCCGCTGCCAGAAGTGCTGGCTGAGGCGCGGGAAGTACACGCCCAATTGGTTGCAGCGTTGGAAAAGGTCTCCGATGACGATTTGAACGACGCGCGGCGCTTTGCGCAGATGCCTGCCGCGTGGATGCCCTGGCAGGTGATCGCTGGCAATTCGTATGGTCATTATGACGAGCATATGCCAGCGATTCGCGCCTGGCTGGACCAGGCTTCGACGTGAGCGAAGCACCTAGATTTCTCTCTCTTTTTTGCGCGAGCGAAACCCCATTGGCGGCGACGCAGACAACAGCAACCCGGCCTTTCTTTGCTGGAGTTGCTGTTGTTTATATCGATGATGAGTACCAACGCGAGGAAACCTTGATGGACCTGAATGATCATAACCGTCAACTTATCGAGGAATTCCGCACGAGCCGGGAAAAGGCTGATGGACGATTTGCCAGCCGCCCACTGTTGTTGCTGACCACGACCGGGGCCAGGAGCGGGCAGCGCCGCACCGTTCCAATCATGTATGTGCCCGATGGCAAACGCTTGCTTGTGATCGCTTCCAATAATGCTGCACCGCGCCATCCTGACTGGTATCATAATCTTGTGGCCCATCCCGTTGTCACTGTCGAGGTCAGAGATGAGACCTTCGAGGCAACCCCCGTTGTGGTGGAGGGCGCAGAGTATCAGCGGCTCTGGGCCGGCATCGTGGAACAGTACCCCTTTTTCGCCGAACACCAGGCAAAGGTCGCTCGCCAAATCCCGGTGATCGCGTTGGAACGACGCTAAAGGTTGCCGAACGGTTAGAGCCAGAGCCACTCTCAGCCATTAATCTGCTGAGAGCGGCTCTGGCTTGTGTTGGCTGGCACATATTGGCTCACGAGGGGCTGGTGATGCTCCAGGTGCCGTTGTAGAGGTGCAGCAGCAGTGGGGTGATGTTAAACGACGGAGGTTTGGTGGCGCGGTCAATGCTCTTGGGCACGAGCGAGCCAGCGATCCAGCCGTCGTTCGCCGAGGCCATGGAGATGCTGAAGACTTGTGGGACCATGTTCTTCCAATCAATTGGAAGACGCTCTAACCTCCATTGAGAACCGTCGTAGCGCAGGATGCCCAGTTGCAGGGAGCTTATACCCATAGTGACAAGCATCCAGCCATCGGTGGGCGAGCGCATAGAGATGTCATCGAAGCTTGCGTCCGGGCTTTCTGCGGCATCGAGCGGGTCGGGAACCTGCGTCCAGGTGTTGTGGGTATAGTGCAGCAAGATTGGTGGGGGATTAGCCCCGGCAAGGCTGCTCCCGCTCAGCCAGCCGTCATCTGCCGAGGTCATGGAAATGGTTCCCATCAGCGCGTTCGGGATGGTTTGGTAGAGGCTCCATTGCCCGTTGAGATAGCGCAGAATGATGCCGCTCGGGGACCCCGTTGGCACATTGTTCGTCGCTGGCTGCGTATAGCCTGTCGCCCATCCTGCGCTTGGCGAGGTCATGAAGACGCTGTTCAGCGCCACATAGTGGGTGTCAGGTTCCAGGCTGGCAGGAATTGGCTGAGTGGTCCAGCTATGCCCATCATAATGAACAATCGAAGAATTAGCCGTTGCCCAGCCATCGGTGTCGGAGAGCATCTGTAACCTGCCGAAGTTGAAGCCATTCATGGGGCCAGCAGCAACTTGCTTCCAGGAATGCCCATCATAGTGGAGGAAGAGGCCATTGAAATGCCCATTAGGCGGGAAGAGGCCACGGGGAGTGTAGCCAACTGCCCAGCCATCGGTCGCCGAAAGCATTACAATGCTGGTGAGCTGCCCATAGATGGACAGATGGATGGGGGTCCATCTGCCCTGAAAATAGTGCAACAGCACAACCGTTTCGTGCGCGAGGTCTACCTGCCCACCCCAGGACACCCCAGGCCCCATGTCATCTACCGTCTCCACCTGGAGTATCGGAAAGGTGAAACCAACGGCCCACCCCTCGGTGGGAGAGATCATATCGACATCGCTCAGTTCGGTGTCAGAGCCAACCGCCGGGGTAGGAGGATTACTCGTGCTATTCCCCATGAACCGCCCGTGATTGGCAAAGAGGGTCACGGTGATAAGCACAATCACCAGTACGGCAGCCAGTGGGGCCAGGCTGGTGATGAAACGCCGCGCGCTGCGTGGCTTGCGCGGGCTGATGTAGGTTTCGGTTGCTGTCGCTGGCTCGCCCTCGCCAGCCCCGTCTACGGGTTCGCCCAGCAGGTCGAGCATGATGGCTTCCGTCCTGTAGGACGGGCTGGCTGGTGGAGCGAGATAGCGGCTCGCAGCCAATTCCAACTGGCGATAGGCGGCGCGCTGCTGCTGGCAATAGGCGCAGGTGGCGAGATGCGCGCGGGCTTCGGCTGCCGCGTCAGGGTCGATGCCTGGCTCGTCGAGGATAGGCAAGAGCGCGGCATATGTTTTACAGCGGGCTGTCGGGTTGGGCAGAGGTGTGTGGTGATTGTTCATTGGCCTGGCTCCAGAACGCGCGTGTTCTGCGCAAGGTAGATCGCGCGCAGGCGCTGCCTGGCACGCGAAAGACGTTTCCTGACGACTTCTGGTGAAGCGCCAACGATCTGCCCCACTTCGGCAGCGCTGAGTCCATGCGCGGCGCGAAGCAAGAAGCAGGCTCTATCCTGCGGAGCGAGCCGGGCCAGGGCTGCGCGCAGGGCTTCACTTTCGGCCAGTTGATCTTCAAATGGGGCGCTCGCGGCATCTGGCTCGCCGCCAAAGCTGATGAGGAAGTCGAGCGATTCCCAGCGAATCAGGCGGCGACGGCGTAAGGCGGCAATGCCCTTGTAATACGCGACGCGAAAGAGCCAGCGGCGCATCTGGTCTTCGTCGCTGTCAGCCACAAAAGGTGGCAAACCTTCACGCGCTGCGCGCCAGGCGTCGTGAAAGGTATCTTGCAGTAAGTCATACGCCTGCTCGATATCACCAACCAGATGATGCAGAAACGCACAGAGCGCGTTCTGGTGGCGATCAACCACGCCGGTAAAGTCGGCGAGCGTCAAGGATGATGACGAGATGGGCGGGTGGTGCGTGCGCATAGCTTCTCCATGCCATCCCTGTTGTACATGCAAGACCTCTCAATGGCCTTGCACTTCCTATAGGAGTTGAGCAAGGAAAATGTGACAGGGAATAGTGGAGCCGTTTTGCTGCGCCGCCTGGTCGCCTTTGTCTGCCCCCGCGTTTTAGGTTGGTGTGAGATGTCCGATCTGGTCCACGCCCTGTTCCGTGAACCAGAGTCCTGCTGGCCCAGCCGTAATCGCGTAGGGGTCGCTGTTGAACTTTGGCAGGGAGAACTCGGTGATTGCGCCCTGCGGAGTGATGCGCCCGATGCGCGCGGTGCTTTCCTCGGTGAACCAGAGGTTATTGCCTGGCCCTTTGGTAATGCCTCGCGGCCAACTGTTCGCGCTCGGCAGGGAGAACTCGGTAAACGCGCCCTGCGGGGTGATGCGCCCGATCTTGTTCGCGTAGTTTTCGGTAAACCAGACATTGCCATCCGGCCCGGCAGTAATGGCGATAGCCGCGCTGCTGGCTGTGGGGATGGCAAACTGGGTGAGCGTGCCCTGCAGCGTCATCCGCCCGATGTGATTGCCGTTATTCTCGGTGAACCAGAGGTTGCCGTCTGGCCCGGTGGTAATCTCCAGCGGGTTACCCTGGGCTGGAAACTCGGTGATGACTCCGCTGGTGGTGATGTGCCCGATGCGGTTGCCGGTCTCTTCAGTGAACCAGAGGCTGCCATCTGGTCCAACGGTGATGCCGCGCGGCGCGCTGAGGATGTGCGGAAGATGAAACTCGGTGATGGTCCCGTCTGGCGTGATGCGCCCAATGGCATCGCCCAGGCCCTCAGTGAACCAGAGGTTGCCATCCGGTCCAGCCACAATGGCATAGGGTTGTTCCATGATGTCTATGGATTGCTTGGGCAAGGCAAACTCGGTGATTGTTCCGGTGGGCGTGATGCGCGCGATGCGATTGGTGACCCACTCGGTAAACCAGAGGTTGCCATCTGGCCCCAACGCGATGCCGCGTGGATGGCTGCCACGCACCTTCAAGGAGAACTGCGCGAGGCGCGCCGTGGGCGCGGGTGGATTGGAGCCACAGCTTGCCAGCAGCAGGAGGCTCAGCGACCCCAGGAGCAGGATTCGTAATACATGCATGCCAAACCCTCGTGGTGTGATGCTCTTGTGTGGAGGATACCAGTTTAGACTTTGTAAGTCAAAGTTCCTGATTGCTGACGGGGGACCAGATATTAACCGTCTTGTCCAGGCCGCCAGAGGCAATGCGCGCGCTGTCGGGTGACCAGGCCACCGAGCGTACCGCGCCAGTGTGCTCACAATAGAGGCAGACCGGGTGGTCTGGGTCTGCCGGTGCCCACACGTGAACGGTCTTATCCTGGCCGCCAGAGGCGATATACTGTCCATCGGGCGACCAGGCCACCGTATAGACAATGCCCTTGTGTCCACGATAGATGGCCGCCCGATAGCCGGTCACGCTGTCCCACACCTGCACCGTTCCATCGACACTTGCCGAGGCAATCTGCTTTCTATCGGGTGACCAGGAGAGCGACCCTACCAGACCGCTATGGCCCTGATACGTGAGGAAATGGCGCATCGTGCCGAGGTCTTGCTGGCAGATGTGTACTTTGCCATCTTCGCCACTGTAGGCGATGCGCGTGCCATCAGGCGACCAGGCCACGGCATACAACTCGACGGGCGCTTTATCGGTGCAGATGCGCGAGGGCGTTGGGCGGTGTTGACTTGAGGCATTCCAGACCTGCACGGTCTGGTCGCCAGAGCACGAAACGATATAGGCCGGGTTGGGCGACCAGGCAACATCAAGCACGACGTTGGTATGCCCTGGATAGGTAGACAGGTGTTTCCCCGTAAGGGCATGCCATACCTGGACGGTGCAATCGGCGCTGGCCGAGGCGAGACGCTGGCCTTCGGGAGACCAGGCGATAGCAAAAACGCCACTCTGGTGGCCGCGATACGATGCGACACGCAGAAAGGTTTCAGCCTTCCAGACATCTACCGTCTTATCCTCGCTAGCTGAGGCAATATAGGTTCCATCAGGCGACCATGCGACATCCCAGACCCAGCCGCCGTGGCGATCATAGATGGAGTGCTTGATGATAATTGAAGGAGGGTTCACTACCAGCGGCCCACCAATTGGGCTGGGAGCGACAGCTACCTCCGCGCGAGGCTGAGACGCCGCTGCTGGCGGCGCGGCCTGGGATTGCTGCCTGGCTCTGGGCATCACTGCCCGCTGCACGCCGCCTGAAGCGCTCGCGATGGATGTTAACTCCTGCCGGACCGCCTCGGCGCTGGAGGGTCGCTTGCCTTCGTTGATTTCGACCATGCGGAGAATCAGCGTTTCCAATCCGGCAGGAACCGCAGGCAGCGGCGCAAAGCGGAACGGTGTGTCGGACGGGTCGTTGCCGCTGAGCATCTGATGCAGCGTGGCTCCCAGGCTATAGATGTCCGAGCGCGGGTCCGTTTGCGCTTTGCCATATTGCTCTGGCGCGGCGTAGCCTGGCGAGCCAAAGGCAACGGTATCTTTCGTCTGGCCGGGCTTGAAGTGCCGGGCGATGCCGAAGTCGATGAGATACAGGTGCCCTTCGTCGGTGCGCATCACGTTGGAGGGTTTGAGGTCGCGGAAGATGATGGGCGGCTGGCGCGTGTGGAGATAGTGCAGCACGTTGCAAAGCTGCTGCCCAATTTGAAGCGTTTCTGCGACGGGCAGTGTGCCGCCCTGCCCAGTCAGGTATTCTTCTAGCGTCTGGCCGACAATAAACTCCATCACCAGATAGTGCCGCCCGGCTTCGTGAAACTGGTCGTAAATGGACGGCAGGTTGGGATGCTTCAGCCCTGCCAGCAGCAGGGCCTCGCGCTGAAAGGCGTCGGTTGCCTGGCTCAGTTCCTGGGGTGTCAGCCCGTGCTGGCTCATTTCTTTGATGGCGACCAGCCGATTGCCCAGTTGGGTATCTTCGGCCTGGTAGACGGCAGCGAAGCCACCTTTGCCGACCTGAGCGAGAATCTGATAGCGCTGCTTGAGCAGATGCGTGGCGGGCAGGAGGCCGGTTTGCGGGCCAGAGTGGGCAGTGAGCGCCTGCCCACAGGCAACGCAAAAGGCAGCTTGCGGCGGGTTGACCGCGCCGCAGTTGGGGCAATAATGCGAGGCAGACGTCATGCGTTGTGCTCCAGATGTCTGTGAGGATGTCTGCTGGGAACTATAAACGCTGGCCTGCCAGAATGCAAGAGCTACTTGAGAGACAAGGAGTACACGGATATGGGACGTGATTTGACCCTGGTTCTGATGACTGGAATGCCTGGAACGGGCAAAACCACCCTGGCGCTCGCGCTTGGTCAGGCCTGGGGCTGGCCGGTGATCGATAAAGATAGCCTCAAATCTCCTCTCTTGGTCGGCGGTGTCAGCGAAGAACTTGCCGGGCCTGCTTCTTACGCGCTGATGCTGGAGTTGGGCCATGATTTGCTCGTCAGGCAGCATCTTTCTGTCATCCTTGATAGTCCAGGGCGCTTTCCTTTCGTTCTGGAGCGCGTGAAAGAGATGACTGAAGAGGTAGGGGCGCGTTTGAAACTCGTTCAATGCATTGCCAGTCGGGAACTGCGCAATCACCGGCTGACCTCGCGCGAGGCGCGACCTTCGCAGTGGAAAGGGGATGGTGGCCTCAGCGATGAAGAGGAGCGCCAGATGTTTGCTCATTTGCCCGAAGATCGCCTTGTGCTGGATACCGGCACTCCATTTGAGGATTGCTGTGCCCAGGCCAGCGCCTACCTCAAATAGGTGTGATGGTTGATGAGGCATAGACATGAGTCATCCCGAATATTGGGGGGCCAAGCCCAGCGCGGCGGCAGCTTTCGGAGCACCGCCTTCCAGGCGGCAAAACGCTGGCCTGCCGCCGCGGACCGCTCAGGGCAGCCACGTTCGCTTCCGCGTTCCGTTGGCCGCCTGGAAGGCGGCGCTACCCGTCCACCCCGTTGCGCCACCCCACGACGGCTGGCGGGACCTGCTCTCAAAAATTCGGGATGACTCATGTTGCCAACCAGGCGTTGGCGCTACGCCTCGACGGGTATCTCCAGCTTGGGGAAGAGGACACCGCCTGGCTGAACGGCTGTGCCCGCCGGATAGCCTCCCCAACGGGAAACCTCAGCCCACGGGCTGGTAGTGTCCAGCGTGATGCCAAGTTGGCTGGCGATGGCTGCGGCAGTCGTTGGGATGAACGGCAGGCAGTAGTGCGCGATCAGCCGCAGCGCTTCGACCAGATGATAAAGCGCCGTTGCCAGCCGCGTTTCGGCGGCGGCATCACCCGCTTTGCGCTGCTTTGCCAGCGTCCACGGTTCGACATCCGCGACGTATTTGTTGGCCGCGCCTACCAGTTCCCAGATGGCGGCCAGCGCCTCGTGCGGGGCGAACTGCGCCAGCGCGGCGTCGACCCGTTCGGGCAGGGCTTCCGCCACGCTAACTAACCGCTGGTCAATCTCCTCGGATGCGCCGGGCGCGGGCACCACGCCATCGTAATAGCGCGAGACCATATTGACCGTGCGGTTGAGCAGGTTGCCAAGCTGATCGGCCAGATCGACGTTGTGCGTGCGGATGAAGCGCTCCTGGCTGAAGTCGCCGTCATCGGTGGCGCGAATCTCGCGCAGCAGATAATAGCGCAGCGCGTCGGTGCCATAGCGCCCGGCGAACTCCACCGGGTCGATGACGTTGCCCAGCGACTTGCTGATCTTCGCGCCCTCGATGGTCACATAGCCGTGCACAAAGACTTCGCTGGGGGGCAAAACCCCGGCAGAAATGAGCATTGCGGGCCAATAAATCGTATGGAAGCGCAAGATGCCTTTGCCGATGACATGCGTGCGCTGCGGGTTCTGCACCCAGTAATGCTGATAAAGCGGCGCGTCGTCGCCATAGCCCAGCGCGGTGATGTAGTTGGCAAGCGCGTCGAACCAGACGTAAATCACCTGCTCCGGGTCGCCTGGCACCGGAATGCCCCACCCTTTGGCGCGCGCCTGCGAACGCGAAATGCTGAAATCTTCCAGCCCCTGGCGAATGAAGCCCAGCGCCTCGTTCTTGCGTGTCTGGGGCACGATGTGCAGTTGGTCGGATTCGATCAGTTCGTATAGTCGATCACTGTAACGCGAGAGGCGAAAGAAGTAATTTTCCTCCTCCACAACATCGGGCGGTGTCAGGTGTTCGGGACACAGACCGTTGATGAGTTCATCCGGCGTATAGAACTGCTCGCAGCCGACACAGTACAGGCCCTGATAGACGCGCTTGTAGATGTCGCCGTTGGCTGCGCACGCTTCCCACAGCTTGCGCACGCCGTCGAGATGGCGCTGTTCGTTGCTGGTGCGAATGAAATCATCGAATGACAGGTTCAGCGGCTCGCGCAGCGCCTGAAACTGCGCGGCGTTGTGGTCCACCAGTTCCTGAGTCGGCACACCTTCTTTTTCGGCGGCCTGCACGTTCTTCAGGCTATTTTCATCTGCGCCGGTCAGAAAGCGCACATCGTCGCCTCGCAGCCGATGATAGCGCGCCAGCGCATCGGTCAGGATGATCTCCAGCGCGAAACCAATATGTGGCTTGGCGTTGACGTAGGGAATGGCAGTGGTGACATACCAGGGCGGATGGCGTTCATCTAATTTGGGAGTGGTCATGGTGCGTCTCCTTTAAACAGAAACAAGTGCTGGACACAGAGAAAGGGCTGCCCATGCTGGGCAGCCCTGAAAAAGACAGGTCGTATGCTTCGGTCAGGCAGCAGGCAGCACGGACTTCGGATCGCGCGGTAGCCCGCGCATCCGCATCACCATGCGTATGGTTGAGGAGAAGAAGAACATTGCCGCCACCTCGAATCTCAAGATACCTTGATTATATCACATGCTGCAACCGGTCCCAAAGCCCAAAGGGCATATAACTTGCACCGCCGCTGATGGTTCTAATCAACATGAAACCCAGGCAGCATCTTTGAGAAGGAGGCAAGCGATGCCTGCGAATGTGGCGCGCAGCCCTGTTGCCTTGATGGCTGGCGGCATAGGGCTGAGTATGCTGGGCCGGGCGCTCTGGCGACGGCTCAGGGCGATTGACCTGCGCGGGCAGGTGGTCGTCATCACCGGCAGTTCGCGTGGGTTGGGCTTTTCCTTGGCCCAGGAGTTCGCGCGCCAGGGCGCCAGCCTGGTGATCTGCGCACGCAACCAGAGCGATCTGGAAACGGCGCGACAGGCGCTGGCCGAGCAGGGCGGGCCGGTGCTGGCGATTCCCTGCGATCTGCGTGACCGCGAGCAAGCGCGGCGGCTCATCGAGCAGGCTACGGCGCACTTTGGGCGCGTGGATGTGCTGGTCAACAACGCGGGCACTATCTTGACCGGCCCCCTTTTGTCGCAAGCGCTGCAAGATTTCGAGGAAACGATGGCGATTCTGTTCTGGGGCACGGTCCATACGACCATGGCTGTGCTGCCCCAGATGCGCCAGCGCCGGGGCGGCCATATTGTCAACATTACCTCCATTGGCGGCAAGGTCAGCATCCCGCATTTGCTTTCGTATTGCAGCGCCAAGTTCGCGGCGGTCGGGTTTTCTGAAGGGCTGCATGCTGAACTGGCAAAGGACGGCATCAGCGTGACGACAGTGGTCCCTGGCCTGATGCGCACCGGTTCGCACGTCAACGCCCTCTTCAAAGGCAGGCATCGGGAAGAATATACCTGGTTCAGCCTGGGGGCCAGCCTGCCGGTGACGGCGATGAGCGCGAGCCGGGCCGCCCGCCAGATCGTGCGCGCCGCCCAGCGAGGAGATACCGAGATCATCCTGGGACTGGAAGCGCAGATGCTGGCGCGGCTGGCTGGCCTCTTCCCCGGCACGGCAGTGCGGACGCTGAGCCTGGTCAATCGCTTGCTCCCCAGGGCTGGTGGCATCGGCCAGGAGCGCAGGCTAGGCAGGGAAAGCGAAACGCGCGTCGCGCAATCCTTCCTCACAGCGCTGGGCCACCGCGCCGCCGAACGCTATCAGCGGCACCTGCAAACCATCGCGAAAGATTAAGCAGCCCTGGAGGTAAAGCGGGTGCGCAGCAGACGCTGGAGCCAGATGACCCCTTTCCCTTGAAACTCAGCGGCAAAGGTGCAACAATAAGAGGCGTGTTTTCCCGTTTTACGATGAATGATGGGGGCATGCCATGCTCATTACACTTACTTGCTACGCGCCAAATGCCGCTGAGATGGGCTTTCTGCTGGGCAAGCACCCGGCGTCGGTCTTCGAGCGCGACTTCTCCGCCGGGAAGGTCTGGGCTTTTTATCCAGAGGTGGCCGACGATCACCTGACCATCGCCTGCCTGACGGAGATCGATCCGGTTGGGCTGGTGCGTGGTCCGGCGGCCAACGCCCTGCTGGAGCAGTACGTCAATGATCGGCCCTATGTCGCCTCCAGCCTGACGAGCGTGGCCCTCAAAACCGCTTTTGCCACCGCGATGAGCGGGCGCAGCCAATCGCACCCGGAGCGCGTGAACGAGAAGGTGCGCTGGGAGGTGACGCTGCCTGCTGTGGCCTGCGATGGCGGCGAAAACTTGATTCGTCGCCTCTTTACGCCGCTGGGCTATACCGTCACTGCAACGCGGCTGCCTCTAGACGCGCATTTCCCTGCCTGGGGCGAGGCCGATCTTTACACCGTGCGGCTGGAAGGCATGCAGACGGTGCAGGATATGTTCACCCATCTTTATTTGTTGCTGCCGGTGCTGGATAACACCAAGCATTATTATGTCGACAACGACGAAACCGAAAAATTGATTGCCCACGGCGGCACGTGGCTGGCGGCGCACCCGGAGCGCGAGTTGATTGCCCGTCGCTATCTGCGCTATAAGCGCCCGCTGATTACCTCGGCCCTGACGCGGCTGGCCGAGGTGGAAGATGAGGCTGCCAGCGAAATCGAGGAACCAGCAGAAGCAGAAGAGCCAGCCGAAGCTTCGGACAAGCCAGAGACGCCAGAAGCCGCAGCGCCCGCGCCCGTGTCAAGGCGAAAGGAGAAGGAGCCTGGCCTGCACGAGCAGCGGCTGCAAGCGGTGATGGCGGCCATTCGCGAGGTTGGGGCGCGCTCGCTGGCTGACCTGGGCTGCGGCGAAGGTCGGCTGCTGGCGCTGGCGCTCAAAGAACCGGCGCTGACGCGCATCCTGGGCATCGATGTCTCATCGCAGGCGTTGGCGCTTGCCCGGCGTCGGCTGCGCCTGGAGCGGCTGCCAGACGCGCAGCGCGGACGCATCCAGATCGAGCAGGGGTCGCTGCTCTATCGTGATCGCCGCCTGGAAGGCTTCGATGTGGCGGCGCTGGTTGAGGTCATCGAACATCTGGACACGCCGCGCCTGGGCGCGATGGAGCGCATCATCTTCGAGCACGCGCGCCCGCGCCGCGTCGTCATCACGACGCCCAACCGCGAATATAACGTGCATTGGGAGCCAGTCGGCAACGAGCGACTGCGCCACCAGGACCACCGCTTCGAGTGGACACGCGCCGAATGCCAGGCTTGGGCCGGGCGCGTGGCGGCGAGCTATCACTATCGCTTCAGCCACCAGGAGCTTGGCCCGGCTGAACCAGAGATTGGCGCGCCGTCGCAGTTGGTGATTTTTGATCGGTTGGATGCAGCGCCAAAGGAGGTGAGCGCGTGAGCAACAGCGCCGAAGAAATAGCGCAAGGCGCGCCCGCAGGGGTGCGCGATAGAAACACGATAGAGATTCCTGAACTGTGCCTGGTCGTATTGATTGGGGCCACCGGTTCAGGCAAGAGCACCTTTGCGGCGCGCCACTTCAAGCCCACCGAAATCTTGAGTTCGGACCATTATCGCGGTGTGGTGGGCGACAACCCGAACGATCAAACCATCTCGAAGGAAGCCTTCGAGGCGCTGCATACGATCGCCGGAATCCGGCTGCGGCTTGGGAAGCTGACCGTCATCGACGCGACCAACGTCAAGCCGCAGGACCGCGCCGAACTGCTGAAGATTGCCCGCGAGCATGATGTGCTGGCGCAGGCGATTGTGCTGAACCTGCCGGAGCGGCTTTGCCTGGAGCATAACACGGCGCGGGCTGATCGGCAATATGGTCCGCATGTCGTGCGCAACCACATCAAGGCGCTGCATATGGGCCTGCGTGGCCTGGAGCGCGAAGGCTTTCGCTACGTGTCGATCTTGAACTCGGTGGAGGCCATCGACGCCGTGCGCATTGAGCGAACGCCGCTGTGGTCTGATAAGCGCAGCGAAACTGGCCCTTTCGATATCATCGGCGATATTCACGGCTGCCAGGATGAACTGCTGGAATTGCTGACGCAGCTTGGCTATCAGCCGGACGATGAGGCCGGGCTGCGCCATCCCGAAGGGCGCAGGGTGATCTTCCTGGGCGATCTGGTGGACCGTGGCCCGAAGGTGGTTGAGACGGTGCGGCTGGCGCGGCGCATGGTCGCTGCCGGGCAGGCGTTTTGCGTGCCGGGCAACCACGATATGAAGCTGCTGCGCTATCTCAAAGGCCACAAGGTGCAGATGACGCACGGCCTGCCCGAAACCGTTGCCCAACTTGACGCGCTGCCCGCCGAGGAGCGCGCTGCCTGGGTGGCCGAGTACCTGGCCTTTGCGGATGGGCTGGTGTCGCATCTGGTCATAGACCAGGGGCAGCTTGTGGTGGCGCACGCTGGAATGAAGGAAGCGTATCAGGGCCGCGCCTCTGGGCGGGTGCGCGCCTTTGCGCTCTTTGGCGAAACGACCGGCGAAACCGACGAGTTTGGCCTGCCGGTGCGCGCCAACTGGGCCGCCGACTATCGGGGCCGCGCCACCGTCGTCTATGGGCACACACCCGTGCCCACGCCGGGCTGGCTGAATAACACAATCAACATCGATACCGGCTGCGTCTTTGGCGGCCAGTTGACGGCGCTGCGCTGGCCGGAACGCCAACTGGTGAGTGTGCCCGCGCATCAGGTCTATGCCGAGCCGGTACGCCCGCTGACCGCCGAAACGGGCGTGCCCGCTGGCGAAAGCGGCGCGGATACCTTGCTGCGCATCGAGGACGCGCTGGGCAAGCAGATCATCAACACGCGGCTGACGGGCAACGTGATTGTGGAGGCTGACCGCGCCGCCGCCGCGCTGGAGGTCATCAGCCGCTTTGCGCTCGACCCGCGCTGGCTGATCTATCTGCCGCCCACGATGTCGCCCAGCGAGACCTCGACACAGCCAGGCTGGCTGGAGCATCCAGCCGAGGCGTTCGAGTATTATCGTGCGCAGGGTGTGACACGCATCGTCTGCGAAGAAAAGCACATGGGCAGCCGCGCCGTGCTGGTGGTGTGCCGCGATGGCGCGGCGGCAAAGCGCAGATTTGGCGTTCCGGAAGATGGGCCGATAGGTGTCTGCTATACACGCACGGGGCGGTGCTTCTTCGATGACGCGGCAGTTGACCAGGCGTTGATTGCCAGGGTATCGGCGGCGCTGGGTCAGGCGGGTTTCTGGGAGCGCTTCGAGACGGATTGGGTCTGCCTGGATGCCGAACTGCTGCCCTGGAGCGCCAAAGCGCAGGGGTTGATTCGCGGGCAATACGCGCCTGTCGCTGCGGCGGGCGAGGTGGCGCTGACCAGCGCGCTGGCGACGCTGGAGGCGGCGGCGCAGCGCGGCCTGGCGCTGGAGCCGCTGCTGGCGCGGCTGCGCGAGCGCAAAGAGGCGATTGAGCGCTATGCCGCAGCTTATCGCGCGTACTGCTGGGAGACCAACGGGCTGGAGGGCGTGCGCCTCGCGCCGTTCCATCTGCTGGCCACGGAGGGCCACACGCACCTGGACCGCGACCACCTCTGGCATATGGGCGAACTGGCGCGGCTGGCCGAGGTTGACCCGCTCTTTCTGGCAACGAAGCATCGCGTGGTGGATGTGCTGGACGAGGTTTCCTGCGCTGAGGCAACGGACTGGTGGCTGGAACTGACCGGGCGCGGCGGCGAAGGCATGGTGGTGAAGCCGCTGGACTTCATCGTGCGCGGGCCGCGCGGCGTGGCGCAGCCTGCGGTCAAATGTCGCGGGCGCGAGTATCTGCGCATCATCTATGGCCCGGATTATACCGAGTCAGCGAATCTGGAGCGCCTGCGCAGGCGCGGCCTGACCGGCAAGCGCACGCTGGCCCTGCGCGAGTTTGCGCTGGGCGTGGAGAGCCTGGAGCGCTTTGTGCGCGGCGAACCACTCTGGCGCGTGCATCAGGCGGTCTTTGGCGTGCTGGCGCTGGAAAGTGAGCCGGTTGACCCTCGCTTGTAACCTGGCGGCGTATAAACCTTTAAAGTTAGCTTGATCTCTTCTTAATGTCAGGCGGGTATAGTAGAAAAAGCTATGCTTGCCTGGCATTTTGTTGTGTATCAGATACTTTAGAAAATTGAGGTAATACGCTCGATGGGAACGCTTTTCAAGTACACAGGCCACAGCGGCCACGTCTATTCGCTTGCCTGGTCGCCGGATGCGCAGCGGCTGGTTTCCGCCAGCCGGGATGGCACTGCCCAGATTTGGGACACCAACACCGGCCAGCGCCTGGCGAATCTGGCGGGCCATTCGGGCAAAGTTGGTGGCGTGGCCTGGTCGCCCAATGGCAGGTGGATTGCCGCCGGTGTCGATGACAACTTCGCGCTCGTTGCCGACGCCGCGTCGGGCCAGCCCATCCTGACCTATCAAGGCCACAGCGCCAGCGTGTCCTGCGTGGCCTGGTCGCCCGATAGCACGCGAGTGGCCTCTGGCAGCCTGGATAGCACCGCGCAGGTCTGGAACGCCAGCACCGGGCAGCAACTCGCCTCGTATAAAGGGCATCCCTCTGGCTCGCCAGAGATGAAGAATATCGCTGGCATGCCGGGTATGCCCCCGGCTGGCGCGGCTCCTGGCGCGCCAGGTATGCCCGGCGCGGCCAATCCCTACATGCCCCAGATGCCCAATATGCCGCAGAACCCCTATATGCCGCAGCAGCCGGGAATGCAGCCGAATCCCTATATGCCGCAGATGGCCCAGCAGCCAGCTATGCCGCAGAATCCCTATATGCCCCAGATGCCCACTGCGCCGAATATGCCCCAGAATCCCTACGCGAATATGCCGAATATAGCCGCTATGCAGAATCCAGCCTATGCGGCGCAGTGGGCCGCCCAGGCGATGGCGGCGGCATCGGCACGGCCAGCCAGGATAATGGGTATCGCGTGGTCGCCGGATGGCAGATATGTGGTCTCGGCAGGGCCAGACGCGCACGTCTGGGATGCCGCGACGGGCCAGAAATTGTCCAGCTTTAGCGGGCACACGAGCTATTTGACTTCGGTGTCCTGGTCACCGGATGGCTCGCGCATTGCCACCGCCAGCGGAGACAAGACGGTGCAGCTTTGGAACGCCGGGAACGGCCAGCTTATCGGCAGCTATACCGGGCACGCGGCGCAAGTGCTGAGTGTTTCCTGGTCGCCCGATGGCAGGCGCGTCGCCAGCGCCAGCTTTGACCGAACAGTACATGTCTGGGATGGCTCGAACGGCCAGCATCTCTTTGCCTATACGGCCCATACTGATGCGGTCAATGCGGTAGCCTGGTCGCCGGATGGTTCGCGCATCGCCAGCGCCAGCTTCGACCAGACGGTGCATATCTGGTCGCCCGCGTAGAGAAGCAGGGAGCAGATTGCTATGCAAAATCCCGTTGAGCGGCCATGCCCTGAATGCGGCGGGCAGCGCGCAGTCTTTCCTTCTTCGCGTGATGTCACCTATACCATCCCGACGGAAGTATATGATAAGCGCTTTTTAGCAGTGATCTGTACGAACTGCGGATACACCAGCTTCTACGCGCAAGAACTCGATAAGCTTGCCAGGGCTTTCGCGAAGAATCCTGCTGCCGTTCAGAAAGGATTGCAGGAAAACGCGCAGCGCCTGGCGGAATCGCAAAACTGGCGCGACAAGCAATAACGCTCGCTAAAAGGCCAGCGGCGCAGGCATCTCGCTTGCGCCGCTGGCCTTTTAGCCCGTTTTCTTAGCACGAGCGCGCACGCCGCTGATGAGCAGACCCGCTGTCTGCTGGATGAGGATGTAGCAGGCCGTGACCGCACAGAGCACCCATATGTCAAAGACGAGGGCCATAAGTCCCGGCCAATCGATGTCGTTCTGGTCTTCGGCTGGCGGGTCTGATCGCGGAGAATCCGCGTGCACATGCCGTGTCGAGAATGACGACAATTCAACGTAACGCTCATTGGCGCGCTGAATCAGCGAAAAGGTTGAAAGAAAGTCGAAGGGATCGGCGACATTGCCTGTGGCCGCCAGACCCACTCCGGTCAGCAAGACCAGCACGGCAAAGATCAACGCTCCGATCAAGCGAACTCTTCTACGTCGGCGTCTCATATACAGGCCCCTTTTCGTCAGCGTTCGTTTAAAGAGTTTCTTCCAGATCAACAGTGTGTGATTTTGCGCCAGGGAAGCCAAAGGAGAACAGATTCTTTTTACTGCTGGCGACGATCCATTTCCAATCAACGGCGATATGCAGCCCGATCAGCAGCAGGCTGAGTCGACTCGAACCGATGTGCAGGTAGCGCAGCGTTTCATAGACTTGCCCATTTATCGGCAAATAAAATCCCAGGGTATTGGAAATCAAGATGCCAGTGATGATGGAGAAGGCGAGGTCAAGAAGCACGATCACATTCAAGCAGTATTTGAAGCTTAGCCCTGGAAGGGAGAGCATCCGCCGGATGATGTGTTTGCTCACGTTCACCACCCAGCGCCAGTGCAGCGCGATGTGTACCGCAAACACAACGGTGATGCCAACGCCGAGGTATTCATGGTAGCGCTGGCCCGTGAAGCCTTCCTCCATCTCGACGACAAACGCCAGGACCAAAAACATGTCCAGAAACAGGTTGAGCTTGTTGTGGTTGATGGTTCTCAGAAGCGACATGAGCTTTTACTTCTTTCTTCTTTCGTTTTCGCAGTTATCAGCATCATAGCGGACATATCCCAGCCACGCATCGGCTCTTTCCCCACTGTCGAAAATACCTGGGTAATTCAGGCATGTGATTCAGTGCTTACAGTCCACCAGCCGCTTGTCTTTCAAGACTAGGGATGTTACACTTGCAGCAGGAGTATCATCGGACCAAAAGCCATGAAGGCGTGTGCATTGGTGTGGAAAGGCAACCGCCAATGGATGTTGCCGCGCTTGCATTGCTGCTGGAGCCTGCTGCCTGGTTGGGAGGCATCGTCACTGTCGTTGCGTGCCTCTGCGTCCTGCGGCGCCATCACAGCAGCGACGTAACCAGCCTGGACTGGTATCTGGGGAACTGGCGTATGCGCCAGGTGTTTGGCGTTGCAACCTTGTTTTATGTGGCGCTGACGGCTAGCTGCGTCATTCTGCATGATCGCTGGGGCTGGCTATATGGGCTGGTGGCCCTCAGGCTGGCGATCTGGTGGTATAAGCGGCTGCTGAACGAAGATATCACGTTCTCTCGCCTGCTGGGCTCGCGCTCTCGCGCTTGATTGCCCACAGGTACGCCAGCGCCGCGCGTTCTGTCCCCCGGCCTTGTTCCACAAGTGGGCGCAGATGGCTGGTAAAGCGCTCGGCCTCAGCGGGCGTGAGCGCTGCTTGCAGTGCTTCTGCAAGCGTCGGGGCCAGTGGATTGGGCGCGCTCTGGACAAAGCCATCCCAGGATGCAGGCTTCCTCGGCTCGATCTTGACCTGCGTCTCCAGGTGGACCTCATCAAAGCCTGCCTTCTCGGCAAAGCGCAGCAGATCATACTCTCCGAAGTCCATCATAGGGCCATAAGCTGAATCGGTGCCTTTCGTCAGCCGCCCATACCCGGCCTGCACCTTGGCGACGATTTCTGCTATCGGCGCGACGTTATAGCCAAAGAAGAGGTGCGCTGGCTCTGGAAAGGCGAAGCGATTGATTGGCTCGAAGAGCGAGATGCGCCCGCCGGGCTTGAGGACTCGAAAGAAATCGTTGAAGGCTTGCTGCTTGGCCGCAACATAGATCAAGACCGAGCGCGTGGTGACGACATCGACGGAAGCATCGCCAAACGGCGCGAGATCATCCGCCGAGGCGCGAACAAAGCGGCAGCGGTCTTGCAGGCCCATGTGTCCGGCCAGTGCCTGGCAGTGATCGAGCAAATCTTGAGAAATATCGCTGAAGATGACCTGGCCGCCCTCGCCGACCAGTGGCAGCGCGCCAAAGGCAATCAGCCCATCGCCCGCGCCAACATCCAGCACTGTTTCGCCCGTGGCAACGCTGGCGTGCTGAAGCACCTGGTCCCGCACGCCAGCCAACGTATGCAACATCGTTCGCTGCTGCTCAGCATCGCCGCCGTGCCGCCGTTGCAGCAGCCACTGTGCCCATTGATCTTGAATGATTTCGGACATAGAGCATGTCTCCAGAGTTACCTATGAGCCGCTGCTTATTTGAGGCCCCCAGGTGGGATGGCTCCAGCGATCTGTCCAACAAGCTGCCCCCACTGCCCTTGCTCCATCTTGAAGACATATTCAATTTGCTCAACATAGTCTTGAATCGATACATCAGGGCTGCCCCCAGGGGTTGGTGGCATCTGCACGCTGTTGAGCACCCCGGAAGCATCCTCATAGAGTTTGGCCTGCCGCTCGAAAGCGTAGACGCTCTGATAAGTTGCGAGGGCCGTCGCCAGCACCGGGAAGAAGACTGCCAGCACCGCCCAGCCGGTGGAGAATTGAAGCAAATCAGCCGACCCAAAGAGCGATACCACGCTGGCCGCTGTCATCAGGATAATGGTGAGGATGGTTGCCTCGGACTGGGCCTTTTTAAATTCTTTCGTGCGATCCTCATAAAATTTGATCTGGTCTTCGTAGCGATAGCGATAATACAACTGCCAGAAGTCCTGCGGACCAGGTGTGGGAATCGTGCCACTCGCTCGCTGGCGCATAACCTCTTTCCATCTGGTCAAAAGCGCTAGCTGCTGCGAGTCGGTGAGGGTTCTGGTGACCTCTCTGACGCGCATAATCAACCGATCTTTGCGGCTCTGCTCATCATCGTAGGGTTTCAAACGCCCTAAAAAGAGAAAATATTCGCCGCGCAGTGTTTCGGTTTTTAATCGGTTGCTAAAGTAGCTTTCCTGAGATTTCGTGGTTTGGGTCACTTGCGCGAAGCCCGCCAATATGGCTGCTACGACGGCTTCAATCAACCCAGGCCACAGGCTGTTGTGGGTCACTGCTGCCAATGTCACCTGGATGGCCCCCAATGTCGTGACCGCCACGCCGCCCAGGATCAAGATCACCTGCTCCAGATGAAACTGGTTCTGCCCCTTTGCAGCCTCGTTGCTGAGTTCACGATAGGACGGCAGCAAGTGATCTTCCAACAGGCCAAAATCAGAAGCGAAGGTCGAAAACTGGTTCTGAACCTCTGGCGAGAGAACTTGCTGTGGTTTACCGAGAGCTTGCCAACGCAGCTTGGGCCAGCGCTGGAAAAGGGCCAGCCCTTTCTGTTGCTTACGCTCAGGTTTTTTTGACGCCTGGAGTTGTTCTGCTTGGGATTGCGCCACCTGGGGTTGCTCCATAACTCCTCCTCGATAGCTCATCAAAGATGCAGGCGCTGCCGCACCAGGGCAGCCAGTTGCTCCGGTGGCTGGTGAAGATCGAACAGGCTGATATCGGCGTCGCGGACGATTTCGGCCACGTCGTCTTTGGCTGGCTGAGCCTCGCCGCGCACGACGGCGCTGAGTTCATCGGCAAAGCGCCCGCTGCCAGATAAGACGATGATGTGTCGCCGCTGGCGCGCGTTGGCAAGCGCTTCATTGCGCGCGATTGCGCCGCCGCCTGTCATGGTTGCCAAAGAAGGCGCGTTGGCGCTCAGCGCGGCCACCAGGGCATACATCGTGCTTGTTTCGTCGCCCCAATGTTCGCCTGCGGTCAGCAGAAAGTGGGAATGATGCGGCTCCAGCGCTGTGCGCTCCTCCCTGGAGGGAGGCGCTTCAGGCAAGCTCACCAGGCTGGCCGGTGCCACGCCGACGCATGGAGCCTTGCGTTCCCAGCGTTCCAGACCCTTGCCCAGCAGGGTGAAGATGCCCGCGTCCGTCGCGCCGGTCACAATGGTAAGCTGCTCTTCGGCAGCCACGCGGGCCAGTCCGTTTTCAAAGAGCAGGCCGAGCTTTGTCGCCAGGTCGGCGTCGAGTTGGGCCGTGCCGCCGTTGACGATCAGCACGCCGCGCGGCGTGGGCAGTTTCAGCGCGTTGATCAGCGGCTTGATGGCCGCGCCCTTGCGCGCATAGACTAAGCTCGCCTGATTGCCGTTGGGGAATCGAATGGTTTCTGGGAGCAGAGAGGTAGGCATAGGTTCTCACTTTCTAATGAGAAGGCAACCTCTGATACATATGCCCCGATCAGCAGGCCACCCAGATGGTTCATGCGACCGCAGGGAAGAGCTGACGCCCCTCACTGCGCGCCAGTATACCTGAGTTTGGCAGTGACCACAAGCGCCCTGACCGCGCGGAGCATATCAAACAGGCGTTCGATTGTCAAGCGCCCAGGCGCTGCCGTCTACAAGAAATAATGACCCCTTGACACCAGCGTTACAGTAGAGGGAAGCGAGAGCTTACCTTTGAGGAGGCCGCCTGCATGCCAAAGTATCCATCCACCGCCGTTGTGGTGATTGACCCTGACCCCGCTTATCAACGCCAGATCGCTTATTTGCTTCAGGAAAGTTTTCAGTGTGTCCCAGCCAATACCCTGCACGAAGCCTATCAGGCCATTCTGCGCTTTCGCCCCGGCATAATTACGCTGGAACTCGATCAGCCAGATGGCGATGCCTTTGCCTTCATCAAATATTTGCAACAAGATGGCGTGCTGAAACCGATTCTCATCGCCTGCGTCACCCGGCGCTCGTCTGTGCTCGACAAAGTGAGCGCCTTTCGGGCGGGGGCAGATGACTATTTTGTGAAACCCGTCTCGTCCACGCTGTTCTATGGACAGATGCTGCTGCTGCGTCGCGCCGGGCATCTGGCTCGCAGCGTTTCAGTGAGGTGATGAGATGATCGCTTCGCAAGGATTGCCCACCGTGCTCATTGTCGAAGACAATCCCGATCTGCTCGATTTACTGCTGCTTTCCCTTCCGCGCCTGGGGCCATTCAAGGTCTATGGGGTTTCCGATGGCATTGCAGGGCTGGAACAATTCTATGAACAGCGCCCGCAGTGTGTGGTAATTGACATCAAGATGCCTGGACTGGACGGCTATCAACTGGTGCGCGCCCTGCGCGGCGACCCGGAAACCGCCGCCACTCCCCTGATTATCCTGACCGCCCTGGCGCAGCAGCGAGACCACTTTGCCGGGCTGGCGGCTGGCGCTGACCTCTATTTGATTAAGCCGGTGACACCCCAGGCGCTGGTTGAGGCCATTCATCAGGTCATTCGCGTCAGCGAGGCCGAGCGGCTTCAGCGCCTGGAAGCGCTGCTGGAAGAAGAGCCGCCCGAACCAGAAATATCTTAATTGCAAGGAGCGTGGAGACATGAAGAATCTCGCTTCGCGTCAGTTTCTCCCCCTTTCCGCCGCCGAGTTTGACATCTATCAGACCTACGAGCGTCAGCGCCGCCAGCGGCTCTTAGGGGTGATGCTGCCTTTTTCGGCCATTTTATTTTTGCTGACGAGCGTGGTGTTCACTGCGCGGCTCTTTTTCACGCCCCTCATCTTGTCAACTTCGATACTCTATGGCGTGTTCCTCCTGATGACGCTGCTCTTTATCCTGGGGTGGCTGGCGATACGCCGGGGGCGAGTGGGCCTTGCCACAACAGATATGATGTTCACCGGCGGCCTGGGTTTGCTCTTTATCATTGCCTTTCAGGTGTTCTTTCTGCCGCCGAATGCGTCGGGTGGGGGTGGGCTGAACATCTATACGTTGAGCGAATTCTTGCTCCTGGGTTGTGTCATCGTTCTTGTCGGGGTGCTGGGCAATCTATGGGCGGTGATCGGGGCCACGCTGCTGGTAAACGCTTTGACTGTATTCATCGTCTACTGGGCGCCGCGTGGCCCCGACCTGGCATTTGCTCCCAAAACAGAATTTGACAGCATCGTGGTGGCCGGAATCGCCCTGGAGTGGTTAATCGCCGCCTTCCTGATTGCCAACTGGCTGACCTATCGCCAGACGCTGCGCACGCTCGGCGCTGCTTATGATCGCATCGCGCAGGCCGAGCAACTGGACGAATTGAAAGACCAGTTTATTACGCACATCAACCACGAACTGCGCACGCCCATTATGGCGCTGCACGGTTACGTGGAATATTTGCGCGAGGCATTGCCGCAGTTGACGGATGAGGAACTGGCCTCCGCGCTGGAGCGCGCCAGCCGCACCGGCTCATCTTTGGTGGCGCTGCTTTCCAGCATTCTGGAGGTGCGCCGCATCGACGGCAAAACCGATACGTATGTGCCCACAGCGGTTCCGGTGCTGGAAACACTGGATACCGCCCTGACGCTGGTCGACCCGCGCGAAACCACACGCGGCGGCCAGGATATCCGGGTGGCCTTGCCGCGCGGCGTTGCCATCTGGGGCGAGCCGGTCCGCTTCCAGCAGATTTTGACGAATCTGCTTTCCAACGCCCTCAAGTATTCACCGCCGGGCGCTCCTATCGAAGTGACGGGGCGCGTCATTGCGCTGGCCGCGCATGGCTCGAAACGGCAGCCGGGAAAAACCAGCCGGAGATATATGGTGGAGCTTCGCGTGCGCGACTACGGTCTGGGGATTCCGCCCGAACAGGTTTCGCTGCTCTTCAATCGGTTTGTACGGCTGCCGCGCGACCTGGCCTCGTCGGTGGTGGGCAGCGGGTTGGGGTTGTATCTCTGCCGGGTGATGACCGAAAGCATGGGGGGGACCATTCGCGTGGAAAGCAGCGGCATCGAAGGCGAAGGCTCGACGTTCGTTGTTCGGCTGCCCCTCGCGCCCATACAAGCAGCGCCTGAACCGCAGCCTGTCGCAGCAGATCAGGCGGCTTCCTCTTAGCTGCCTGTGCAGGTTCAGTCCATAAGTGAAAGCTGAAAAATAAGGGGATATTGGGTTGTATCTATTGACGGCTCGTATTGGTGGAGGAAAGCAGGGTCGTATATGCCCACTTCCAGAGAATAGCCCTTTTTGCGCCAATAGCTTTGCGCGCTGAAAGTAGAGTCATTTGGACTTTCCATCGCGTTCCAACCCTGTGCCAGCAATTGACGGGAATACCAGTCCAGTATCGCTTGACTTGTTACCCCTGCTGGCACGGGAGCCTGGATACCATACGCTTTTTCTGCGCGAGCGGGTTCTTTGCCAAAAGGGCTATCGTTCGGTTGCTGCACTCCATGCCCCAGCAGGACCGCGCCGGGGTAGGCAAGCTGGTATTCTGGTAAGTGGAGGAGCGCCACGACACGCGGATTGGACAGCGGGTCTTGCGGTGTCGGGTTCAGGAACCCACTCACAAAGATAATCGCCCGATAGCCTGCCAGCCCGCAGCAACCAAGAACGATGATAACCAGACCTCCGATAAAGATGGATGGCAATCGCCTTCGTGGCCTCATCTCACTCGCTCCGTTCCATGCTTCGTTTCGTTCGCCATCTTGTCTATGGGCTATGCCGTCTGTTTCTTCCGAGAGTATAGCATACTGCTCAGTTATCCCCGTCCGCCACATTGACATCCGACGCTCTTCGGGCTAGACTGCGTGCAAGAGAACACTGCTCTGCTCACCCATCGCATCGCGCTGCAAAGGTGCGCGCGTTTCTGACAAGGGGGTTTGCTGTGGTTACCACCACTTCACAGGAGACCGCTTTCCAGGTGCTTGATCCCCAGGGAAAGATTGTCGGTCCCGTTCCCGATCTTTCCAATGAGCGTTTGCTGGCCCTCTTCCGCTGGATGTGGCTGGCGCGCAAGCTGTCCGACAAGATTATCGCGCTTCAGCGCCAGGGTCGGGCAACCACGTTTGGCTCGCTCGTCGGGCAAGAGGCGTCTGCCGTCGGGCTGGCCGCGCCGCTGCGCCCGGAAGACTGGCTGGTCACATCGTATCGCGAGATTGCCTCGCATCTGGTGAAGGGCGTGCCGCTCGCCACCAAGATTTTTTCCTTCCGAGGCTGCACCCCGCCCAACTATCCGGCGGAAACGCACTGCCTGCCCATCCAGATCGTCATCGGCACGCAGTTGCTGCACGCCGTGGGCATCGGCATGGCCGCCAAGATCAAGGGCGACCCCATCGTGGCCGTGGGCGCGTGCGGCGATGGCGCGACCTCCGAGGGCGATTTCAACGAGGCGCTGAACTTTGCGGGCGTGTATAAAGCGCCGGTCGTGCTGGTGGTGCAGAATAACGGCTGGGCCATCAGCGTGCCGCGCTCTAAGCAGACCGCCGCCCCAACCATTGCGGCGCGGGGCGCTGGCTTTGGCGTGCCCTCGCGCCTGGTGGATGGCAACGATATTCTGGCGGTCTACAGCGCGATGAGCGAATCGGTGGACCGCGCCCGCGCGGGCGACGGCCCGACGCTGATCGAACTGCTGACCTATCGCATCGGCGCGCATACCACCGCCGACGACCCAACACGCTACCGTGACCCGGCGGAGATCGAAGCCTGGAAGGCCAAAGACCCCATCGCGCGCTTCAAGCGCTATCTGGCCGGGCGCGGCCTGATGGACGACCAGCAAGAAGCCGCGCTGGTGGAAGCGGTTGAAGCCGAAATTAACGCCGCCGTGGAAGAGGCCGAGGCGATGCCCATGCCGTCGCCCGAAGCGATGTTCGATTGGGCCTATGCCAATCCTTTCCCGCGTCTGGAAGACGAGCGCGCCACGCTCAAGCACTACTTATAGAGAGGGCCAGCAAATGCAATCAACCATGGTTGAAGCGCTGAATCAGGCGCTGGCGCTCGAACTGGAGCGCGACGAGCGGGTGGTGCTGCTGGGGCAGGACATCGGCCCCAACGGCGGCGTCTTTCGCGTCACCGATCAATTGCAAAAGCGCTTCGGCGACAAGCGCGTCTTCGATACCCCCCTTTCGGAATCGGCCATCATCGGCAGTTCCGTGGGCATGGCGGTCTATGGCCTGCGCCCGGTGGCCGAGATTCAGTTTGCCGGGTTCCTCTTCCTGAGCATGAGCCAGCTTGTGACGCAGGCATCGCGCATTCGTTTTCGTAGCGCGGGCGCGTTTAGCTGCCCGCTGGTCATTCGCTCGCCTTTTGGCGGCGGCGTGCGCACACCCGAACTGCACCCCGACAGCGTGGAAGGCGTCTTCTTGCAGACGCCGGGTGTCAAGGTGGTGCTGCCCTCCAATCCCTACGATGCCAAGGGCTTGCTGGCCTCGGCCATCGACGACCCTGACCCAGTCCTCTTTCTGGAGCATATGAAGCTCTACCGCTCGTTTCGTCAGGACGTGCCCGAAGAACGCTATACGATTCCTTTGGGCCAGGCAAATGTTGTACGCGAGGGGGAAGACGCAACGATCATTGCCTATGGCGCGATGGTCTCTGTCGCGCTGGAGGCGGCAAAACAGATCGATGAGCGCCTTGGCAAAAGCGTCGAAGTAATCGACCTGCGCACCATCTGGCCGCTGGACGAGGCGACGATTACCGCCTCCGTCGAAAAGACGGGCCGGGCCGTCGTGGTCCACGAAGCGCCGCGCGCTGGCGGCATCGGCGCGGAAGTGACGGCCATCATCAACGAGCGCTGCCTGTATTCGCTGCTCAAGCCGGTGGAGCGGGTGACGGGCTATGATGTGCCCTATCCGGTGCCTGGGCACGAAGACCACTACATCCCCAGCGTGGCCCGCGTGACCGACGCGCTGGAGCGAGCGCTGGCCGACTAGAAAGCGTCGAGGGAGCAGAAGCAATGCTGGAGTTTAAGCTGCCCGATGTGGCAGAAGGCATTCACGAAGCCGAAATCCTCCGCTGGATGGTCGCGCCAGGCGAACAGGTGAAGCTAGACCAGCCGATGGTGGAGATTCAGACGGATAAATCGGTGGCCGAAATCGGCGCGCCGGTCTCCGGCAAGGTGCTGGAGATTCTGGCGCAGCCCGGCACCATTGCCCGCGTGGGCGAGGTGCTGGTGACGCTGGAGCCGCAGGGCACGCAGACTGCCCCCAAAGCAGCGAGCGCCTCGGCCAGAGGGGGGGAGCCTGCACAGGCAGGCTTGGCGGCGCAGCCTCCAGGTGCGTCCTTGGGCGCGGCGTCTTCTGGCGGCACGGCAACCGCCAGCGGAGAGGGGGGCAAACGCCGGGCGCTGGCCGCGCCAGCCGCGCGCAAGATGGCCTTTGAAATGGGTATCGACATCGATCAGGTGTCGGGCACCGGGCCGGGCGGGCGCGTCACCATGGAAGATGTGCGCACCTTTGCCGCCCGCGCCGCCACGCCCGCGCCAGCCGTCGTCGCCACGAACGGCGCAACCAGAGCGGTTGTTGCAGCCGCGCCAGCCTTGCCCGCCGCGCTGGCCGAGCCGGGCGGCGAGCAGCGCGAGCCGCTGGTGGGGCTGCGCCGCCGCATCGCCGAACGCATGGAGCTTGCCTGGCGCACCATTCCCCACGCCACTGCCTTTGGCGAGGCCGACGGCGCGGCGCTGATGGCGCTGCGCGAGGAACTGAAGCCCCAGGCCGAAAAGCTGGGCATTCATCTGACCTATCTGCCGCTGCTGGTCAAGATCGTCGTGCAGGCATTGAAAGAGTTCCCCATCTTCAACGCCAGTTTGGATGAGGAGCACCGCGAGATCATCTATAAGCGCTTCTATCATATCGGCCTGGCAACGGATACGCCTGATGGCTTGCTCATTTCGGTGGTGCGCGATGCTGACCGGCTGACGCTGCTGGACCTGGCCCGCGAGGTCAACCGGCTGGTGGAGGCCGGGCGCGCGCGCAAGCTGACGCTTCAGGAATCGAGCGGCAGCACGTTCACGCTCAACAACGTGGGCAGCTTTGGCGGCAGCGGCAGCGGCGTGCCGATCATCAACCCGCCAGAGGCGGCGATTCTGGCTGTGGGCGCGCTGCGCGAGCGGCCCGTCGCCCGGCAAGGGCAGATCATTGCGCGGCCCACGCTGCCGCTGTCTCTCTCGTTCGATCATCGCCTGATCGACGGGGCTGGCTCGTCGGCCTTCCTGGCGCGCGTACAGGAGTTGGTGGAGCATCCATCGCTGCTGCTGCTCAACAGTTACTAGCCGGAAGGAAGCAGCGGTGAGCGAGGAGTATCTGAGCGCCAACCCGGAGTTCCTGTTTCACTATCAGCGCCTGCGCCGTGATCGCGCCGTGATGCGCCGCCAGGGCTATGTCGTCTTGATCGCGGCGGGCGCGCTGATCGCCTTTACGATCTTCTGGGCCAGCACGACCTCTTCGCATAGAGCAGTTGGCACTGGCTTCTTTGTGCTGTTCATTGGCCTTGCCGTGTTGCTGACCTGCAACGGCTTCCTCGCGCTGCATCGCTCGCGCCAGCCGATCAAGGATGCCGAGGTGACGCGCCAGCGCCAGGAGGAGCGCCAGCAGCTTTTCCAATTTGCGCAGGGCAAGATTTCCTGGCGCTATTGGTCGGGGGTCGTCGTGGAAGTCATCATCGGGCTGATCTTCCTCTGGCTCGGTGTTCAGGGAACCTCGTCGCTGTTAGGCCACCCCAACACGGTGGACCTGGTGGACATGTTGCTCAGCTTCGCGTGTGTCCTGGCCGCGTGGTACTTCCTGTCCCTGGCGATACGCCGCGCCCGCACGCTGCGTCGGCTGGCGGCAATCAGCAGCCAGGAGCTTGCCGCCCGCCTCAGCCTGGGCGAAGTCACCGAAGGAGAGTAGGCAGACGCTTGCCTCGTCTGCGCCTGGTTTCTCAGCGCTGCTCTGCTGAAAAGCGGAGCAGCGTGGAATCTTCAGGAGATGCCCCGCGCCTGGCGAGTTGCTTGTGCAGATAGGTCAGTTTCTCCGGGTTCAGCAGCGAGTAGATTTCCTGAATACACCCAGCGCTCAGGGTCAGGCTGATGACTCCGACCAGGTTGCCCTCGTCCCAACACAAGAGGGCCGGGCTGCCGTTGATTTCGGCCTGTGTAAAGGTCAGAGATCGTGGCGCTTTGGGTGCCACGCTCAGCCAGAAACGCGCCACGGCGTGCTGGCCGTGAATCGGCAAGAGGTTCGTCTGCGCTTTGCCACCGCCATCCGACCAGGAGATGGCATCCTGGGCCAGAAGGCTGGTCAGCGCTGCCATGTTCCCCGCCTGACTGGCGGAAAGAAAACTGAGCAAAAGCTGGCGCTGGCGCTCTGGCTCCGGCTCGAAGCGCGTACGATTGTCTTGCAATGCCTGCCTGGCACGATGAAATATCTGGCGGCAATTGGCGGTACTCTTCTCCAGCATCGCCCCGATTTCGCTAAACGAATAATCGAAGACTTCATGCAGCAGAAACACGGCGCGCTCTGGCGGGCTGAGCGCCTCCAGCAGGCGTAAAAAGGCCAGCGAAAGCGCTTCCTGGTGTTCCAGGTCGGCGAGCGCGAATCCGCCATCCTCCGAGGTGAGGATTGGTTCGGGCAGCCAGGTGCCTATATACTGTTCGCGGACGACACGCGCCGATTGCAGATAATTCAGCGCCAGACGGGTAATAATCGTGGTCAGATACGCCTTCAATGACACGATCTCTGCGCTTTCGCTTGCCTGATAGCGCAGATAGGTCTCTTGCACCAAATCCTCCGCGTCACTCGCGCTGCCCGTCATCCGATAGGCAATGGAAAAGAGCAGCACGCGATAGTGCTCGAACGCTTCGGTCTGGTCCCGCTTTTGTCTGGCTTCGTCCATCGCTCACCTTTTTTCTTCTTTCGTATTGTAGGCCGAGCCAGATGGAAATAACAACCGGCAGGGTGTCACGTTCTGCCCATGCTCTTTTGTCTCCTGTACGGAGCCTTTCTGATGAGAGGCGGGCAAAGTCCAGAGAAACGAAAGAAGAAATAAGATGCAAAAGATTTTGGTGACTGGCGGCGCGGGCCATCTGGGCCACCTGGTGGTGAAGCACTTGAGTGCGGCAGGATATTCTGTGCGGGGGATGAGTCGGCGAGCCAGCCCTGGTGCTGATTGGGCGGGCGCGGAGTGGAAGCAAGCCGATCTGCGGACCGGCGCGGGCGTGGCTGAGGCCGTCGCAGGCATGGACGTGGTGGTCCATCTGGCCGCCGCCGGGAACTCGATGGTTGATTTCGAGGGCACGCGGCGCGTGCTGGATGCGGCCCGCGAGGCCCATGTTTCGCATGTGGTCCTCATTTCGATTGTGGGCATTGATCGTGTCCCGTGGTCTGGCGGAAAAGCCAAGCTCGCCAGCGAAGACCTCCTGGCGCGCAGTGGCATCCCATGGTCTACCATCCGGGCGACCCAGTTCCATTACGCCATCGATTTCGTGCTGCGCTTCCTGACCAGGCTTCCCCTGGTGGCGCTGGTCCCAACTGACTTTCCGCTCCAACCCGTCGATGAAGAGGAAGTGGCCGAGCGTCTCTGTGAGATCGTCCAGGCTGGCCCATTGGGTCGCCTGCCGGATATGGGCGGCCCAGAGGTCTACACCTCAGGAGAATTGGCGCGCATCTGGCTCAAACAGCGAGGGATGCGCCGGGCCATCATCCCGCTCTGGCTGCCTGGCAAAACCGCCCGCGCCTTGCGCCAGGGAGGCAACATTTGCCCAGAGCAGGCCACCGGCAGGGTAAGCTGGGAAGCCTGGCTCCAGCAGCACTATAATAGCCAGCGCCTGGCTGGAAACTCGCGCGGCGGCAGCGTAGGCCAGCCTGCCGGACGCGAGACGGGACGCGCGAAGATGGAGGTGGGAACAGAGAACCCATAGCGCCGCTTCATCCAGCACTTGACAGGAAACTCGCGCGGCGGGCGATTGTACCAGGGGATAGTAGAAGACGAAACCATGTGAGACTTCCCTTTCTTGCCGTAAGACGGCAGAGAAAACGGAACGACTACATCGGTGAACCCTCGCCCAGTGCGGGCCGCGTGGTTCGCAGATATGGTCGCTGGGGGTCTCGATGGTACAATAAAGCCCAGCCCCATATCTGGTAAGACCGAGAACCTGTCAAGCCTGGCAGTACCTTTCGTTGCTTACCATCTCGAATTGTGCAACGTTCCGGCAGGTGCTATCATGACGGCAGGCATGGTTGAACTGAAAGCAGAAAGCGGCGAAGCCTATGGTTGTCGGAGATGTTGCCACAGCGGTTGATGTGTTGGTGCTGGGCGCTGGCCCGGCTGGCTATGTCGGGGCGATTCGCGCCGCGCAGTTGGGGCGGCGCGTCACCCTGGTGGACCCTGGCGCGCCGGGCGGCGTCTGCCTGCATCGCGGCTGCATCCCGCTCAAGGCGCTGCTGGCAGCCTCCGAACGCTATCATCAGGCGCGCGTGGGCCTGGACGAGATGGGCATCAGCGCGGGTCCGGTCGGCTTCGATTGGTTCAAGATGAACGGCTGGAAGCAGAGCGTGGTGAATCGGCTGAGCGAGGGCGTGGCAAAGCTGCTGGCGAGCCACAAGGTGGAGATAGTCTCTGGCAAGGGCTGGTTCATCAACGACAAAGAGATGCGCATCGAGGGCGAATATGGGGCGCATCGCTTCATCTTCGAACGCTGCCTGCTGGCCGTTGGCGCGCAGCAGCGTGCGCTAGCTGCGCTGCCGGTGGATGGCGCGGCGGTGCTTTCGCCGGAGCAAGCGCTGGGGCTGCTGTCGCCGGGGCAAACGCTGACGCTGGCCGAGTTTCCCGCGCAGTTGAGCATCTTTGGCAATGACTACATCGCGCTGGAGCTTGCCACGCTCTTTGCCCGGCTGGGAACGAATGTCACCCTCCTGCTGCCTGGAGAAGCCTTGCTGGATGAGGTGGACCCGGCGGCGCTGCGGCTGGTGCTGGCCGGGCTGCGCGCGCTGGGCGTGCAGATCGTCGCCGATGCGCGCCCGCGTGGAACGTCGGCTGGCGCGTGCGTCTATGCCGTTGGCGACCAGGTCGGGGAGCAGACCGCGCCGCTGCCGGTGGTTGTTTCGCTGGGCGTGCAGCCACTGCCCGCCGATAGCCTGCATCTGCGCGAAGGTGGCGTGAGGTACGAGCAGGATCGCAGCCCCATTGTCGATGGCTCCGGGCGCACCAGCAACGAGCGCGTCTACGCGGCTGGCGATTGCCGGGGCGGCCCGGCGCTCGCTTCGGTGGCGATCAAACAGGCCAAAGTGGCCGCCGAGGCGCTGAACGGCGCGCGGGTGCAATACGCGCCGCTGGTGACGCCGCTGGTCGCGCTGACCGCGCCGGAGCTTGCCAGTGTCGGCCTGTCGCCGCAGGCAGCGCAGGCCGCTGGCTATCGCACTGTGACGGGTCGCTTTCCGGTGGCGGCCAATGGCCGGGCACTCACGCTGGGCGCGAACGCGGGCCTGGCGCTGGTCACTGCCGACGCCGAGAGCGAGGCGCTGCTGGGCGTGACGCTGGTGGGGCCGCGTGCCGCCGATCTGATCGGCCAGGCGGCACTGGCAATCGAGATGGGCGCGACCCTCACCGATCTGACCGAGATTCTCTACGCCCACCCGACGCTGAGCGAGACGCTGCTGGAGGGCGCAGAGGCGGCGCTGGGCCGCGCCATTCACATCCTGAGCGCAGCCCCGGCAAAGGCCGGCGCATAAGCTGATGGAGCCAGCAGCGGCGTCTACCAGGCCGCCATTAGCGATAGCTGATGGTGTGTTCGGCCACTTTGAGGGCGGCATCGTAGACAAAGTCGGCGTCGATGTGCTTTCCCGCTAGCACAGCCGGAAGCCAGTATTGTTCGTCATCCCACGCTTGCTCCAGCGGCAAGGCTGTTATCCTGAACCATTCGGGAGTAATTTCGATGATGCCTGCCGCATCTGCCCGGGGGAACGGTTCACCTTCCCAGGTGGTGGTGGTAAACACATAGACTTCTTGATTCCAACTCTCGTCGGACACCTCGGGAAAATAAAAGCGCAGCACGCCCATGGGCTGAAGCTGCCCGGGGGCAACCTTCACGCCAATTTCTTCCTCAATTTCCCGAACCGCGCCATTTCTTGCCACAGAGAGTATATCCTGTTCGCTGCTCGTTCTGTCTCTGGCCTCTTCCACCTTGCCACCAATCCCGACGTAATTGCCCACGCCAAAGCCGCGCTTTTTCAAGCCCAGCAAGACTTCCTGCTCTCGTAACAGGAAGGTAACGGTTCCGAGCCTGAGCGGTTTGCTGAGCGCTGCCTTGTATGCTGCCAATGTCATAGTGGTATGGTTCTCCTGGTGCGTATCATCTCAGGTTGTTTATTATATACTCACTCATGAAAAGGAGGGCAGCATGAGCATCCTGCGCGTGGCGCTTTTGCAAATGGCGTCCTTTGGGCTGGACCAGGACGCGAATCTGGCGAAGGGCGAGGCGTTCTGCCGCCAGGCGCGCCAGATGGGCGCGGACATCGCGCTCTTTCCGGAGATGTGGAACATCGGCTATACCGGCTACGCGCTGGAAGGCGATGGACCGGAGAGCGACATCTGGCGCGAGCCGGGGCGCTGGGCCGAAGGCGAAGAAAACCCGTTCAAGACTCTGCGCGCCGAGCGCGAACGCTGGCAGGCGCGAGCCATCAGCCGCGACAGCGCCTATGTTACCCACGTTCGCGGGCTGGCGCGTGAACTGGAGATGGCAATCGCCGTCACCTATCTGGAGCAGTGGCCCGGAGCGCCGCGCAACACCATGTCATTGATTGATCGGTGGGGCGAGATCGTCCTGACCTATGCGAAGGTGCATACCTGCGATTTCGGCGTCAACGAGGCCGCGCTGACTCCTGGCGACGATTTCTTTGTGGTCGGCTTGGACACCGCCTATGGGTTGGTGCAGATAGGCGCGATGATCTGCTATGACCGCGAGTTTCCCGAAAGCGCCCGCCTGCTGATGCTGAAGGGCGCGGAAATCATTCTGGTGCCCAACGCCTGCGAGATGGAGCGGCACCGCATTGGGCAGTTGGAAGCACGCGCAACTGAAAACATGATAGGCGTGGCGCTGGCGAACTACGCGGCCCCGCAGGAAAACGGCCACTCCATTGCCTTCGACCCGATTGCCTTCGACAAAAACGGCTCGCGCGATAATCTGGTGATCGAAGCGGGCGAAGCCGAGGGCGTTTATGTGGCACCGTTCGATCTTGAGGCCATCCGCGACTATCGCGGGCGCGAAGCCTGGGGCAACGCCTTCCGCCGCCCGCACCGCTACGGCGCGTTGACTTCGCTGGAGGTGCAGCCGCCGTTCGTGCGCGTCAATGAGCTTGGCGAGCGCTATCAGCAAGAACAGCGCTAATTTCTGCTCACTCCAAGGAGGGATAATTCTATGTCTGTACCTGTCGATCAGGCCGCGCGCCTGGCCCATGCCACCAAACGCCCGCTCTGGCTCTCCATCCTCGCGTGTTTTTCGCTGCTGCTGGGTGTCATCACCTTCATTCCACAATTCTATTATGTGCTCTTTGGTCTTGGCCTGGTTCACATCGGGCCCAACAGCGACCCAATCGGCCAGGTCTGGTACTGGTTTATCCTCAACGGCGATAATGTCTATCGCAAAGTGGACCCGGGGTATCTGTCGGGCGCTGTCGAGGATGCGTTCATGCTTGGCCCGCTCTATATCGCTACCGGCGTGGGTCTCTGGCTGCGGCGGCCCTGGGTGGTCCCGGTTGGGCTGATGACAGGAGCCACCATTTTTTACGCCATCGTTGGCTTTGTGTTGGGTGATGTCTTTGCCGGGCTGCCCAGCGTCACCAATAGTCTGTCCTATTGGGCTTCCAACCTGCCTTATTTCATCTATCCGCTGTGGCTGGTTCCGGTGCTGCTCTTTCGTCGCTCGCTCTTTGCGCGGTCCAGGCAGGATGCGCCCGAGGGTATAGCTCAGTAGCGAAACTGTTTGGGGCGCTTCCTGGTCTTGACAAATCTTAGTTTCGTGTATATACTCGTAATATGAACACTCAGGAAGTCCAGGACTTTGAGGCCAAACTGCTGGAGATGCAAAACACCTGCTTGTGCTACAACGTGCGCAAAGCAGCGCGGCTGGTCACTCAGTTCTATGACACAGTCATGGAACCCAGCGGTTTGCTTGGCACACAGTTTGTGCTGCTGCGGGCCATCGGGCGCGCGGGCGCTGCCACCCTCACGCGGCTGTCACAGGCAATCGGCATGGACCGCACGACGCTGACCCGCAACTTGAGGCCGCTGGAGCGTCAGGGGTTCGTGGAAATGGACGCCGGGCTTGATCGCCGCACCCATATTGTGCGACTGACCGAGCAAGGGCGTCAGGCCATGGCGGCAGCGCTGCCGTTCTGGGGGCAGGCGCAAACGGCGCTTGTGAGTCGCTTTGGACAGGAACGCAGTGCCGCGCTCTTGAACGAGCTACGGGCGTTGGAGGCTGAGATTCAGCCTGCCTGACGCGCCTCTTTTTTTGTCCCAAAATGCGTGCAGTTACACTATTTGACTTCACGCTCTTGCTGAAGGAGCAAAAAGATGTTCGTTCAAGACCGGGGAAGAAAACTTGCCACCCTGGCTGTCACCTGCATCGGCCTCTTTATGGTGCTGCTCGACATGACCATTGTGAACGTCGCGCTGCCGACCATCCAGTCTGACCTGAAAACCAGCCTGGCCGATTTGCAATGGGTTGTCGATGCCTATACTCTGCCGTTCGCGGCCCTGCTGCTGACCGCTGGCACGCTTGGTGACCGCTACGGGCGCAAGCGTATGTTTCTGGTGGGCCTGGTTGTCTTCACGCTTGGTTCGGCCTTGTGTGGGTTCGCGCCCAGCCTGCAATGGCTGATTGCCGGGCGCATCTTGCAGGGCGCGGGCGGCGCGGCGCTCTCACCGGGCAGCCTCTCGCTGCTGGCGGCAGCCTTCCCCGACAACCGCGAGCGCACCCAGGCGATTGGCATCTGGGCAGGCATTTCTGGCCTGGCGCTGGCCGCCGGGCCGCTGGCGGGCGGGCTGCTCATTCAAATCTCAAGCTGGCCTGCCATCTTCTTTGTCAATCTGCCCATCGGCGTGCTGGCCTTCATCTTTGGCTGGCGCATCCTGGCGGAGTCGCGCAATCCCGAGGCCCGACGCCTTGATCTGCCTGGGCAGGTGCTGGTGATTGGCGGGCTGGCGGCGCTGACCTACGCGCTGATCGAAGGCGAAGCCAAAGGCTGGACCTCGCCGCTGATTCTCTCGCTCTTCATTGGCGCGGGCGTGTTCCTGCTCGCCTTCCTGGCGGTTGAGGCGCGCGCGCGCGAGCCGCTGCTGCCCTTGCAGCTTTTCAAAAGCGTCACCTTCTCGGCGGCCAACGCGGCAGCGGTGCTGCTGGGCTTTGCCTTGCTGGGCACCGCCTTCTTCATCTCGCAGTATTTCCAGAGCGTGCAGGGTGCTTCGGCGCTCGGTTCCGGCCTGCGCACGCTGCCTGCCACGGTGGGCACCTTTGTCATGGGGCCGATTGCCGGGCAGCTTGCCGCGCGCTTTGGCCCGCGTGTACCCATCGCGCTGGGCGCGTTGTCTGGTGGGATTGGCTTGCTGTTATTTACCCGCCTGGACCCAACTACGGACTATGCCAACGTCTGGTGGAATGTCGCCTTGTTTGGCATCGGCATCGGCCTGATGATCAGCCCGCTCACCGCCGCCGTGCTTTCCTCCACGCCGCCCAATCGCGCCGGGCTGGGGTCGTCGATGGTCAACACCAGCCGCCAGATTGGCAGCGTCTTTGGCATTGCGCTGCTGGGCGCGCTGGTGGAGCATCAATTCTCTGGCAACCTGGTGAGTAACCTGACCGGCCTGGGTCTGCCCGCGCAGATGAGCTCGAAGATTGCCGATACGGTGGTCAGCGCGGGCGCGCAGGCGGGCAAAGTGCAACTGCCCGGCACGCTTCCCATCGCCCCTGGAACGCTCGTCCAGACGATTGGGCAATCATTCACTGACGCGCTGCATATCTCGTTTGCCACGGCGGGCGTCGCGCTGCTGCTGGCGGGGCTGCTCAGCGTGCTGTTGCTCAGGCAGCCGCGCCGCCAGGCCACAGCCGAGGCTGCGCCAGAACAGGCTCAGGAAATCTCTGCTGTGCCGGTGGAGTTGTAAAGACGAGAAGTCGCGCCCAAGGACCCTCGGCAGCTAACGAGGGGCGGCGTAGCCTCTAGGTGCGTCTTCAGGCGCGGCGTCCCTGGGCGCGACTTTTGGAGATGCCTGCTGATTTCGTAGAACGGTATGGTATCATGCGGCCAGGCCAATTATCTTCACCGAGGAGGGACGCATGGTACGAGCACTCAGCGAACGCGCCGCGTCAGCGTTGACCCGGCTGGACGCGCTCTATCCGGACATCGAGGCGTTGTATCTTGATCTGCACGAGCACCCCGAACTTTCTTTGCAGGAAGAACAGACGGCGGCGAAGGTGGCGGCGCGGCTTGAGGCGCTGGGCTATGAGGTTGCCACCGGCATTGGCGGCACTGGCGTGGTCGGCCTGCTGCGCAACGGCAGCGGCCCGACGGTGATGCTGCGCGCCGATATGGACGCCCTGCCGCTTGAAGAGAAGACGGGGCTGCCCTACGCGAGCAAAGTGACGGCGAAAGACCGCAACGGCGCGCTGGTGCCGGTGATGCACGCCTGCGGCCACGATGTACATACAGCTTGCCTGGTTGGCGTGGCTGACCTGCTGGCCGGAGCGCGGGCAAGCTGGCAGGGCACGCTGATGCTGGTCTTCCAGCCAGCCGAAGAAGTCGCCAACGGGGCAGCGGCCATGGTAAAGGATGGCCTGTTTACGCGCTTTCCCAAGCCGGATTATGCGCTGGGCCAGCACACGACGCCGCACCCAACCGGCATGCTGACCTTCTGCCCTGGCTACGCGGCGTCTTCCTGTGATAACGTCACCATCCGGTTGTTTGGTCAGGGTGGGCACGGCTCCATGCCCCAGGTGACCATAGACCCGGTGGTCATGGCGGCCTCGCTGGTGATGCGTTTGCAGACCATTGTCTCGCGCGAGGTGACGCCGCAGGAAGTGGCTGTGGTGACGGTGGGGTCGATCAAAAGCGGGACCAAGCACAATATTATTCCTGACGAAGCGGTGCTGGAACTGACCGTGCGCACCTATAAAGAAGAGGTGCGCGCGCTCGTGCTGGCGGCCATCGAGCGCATGGCGAAGGCAGAAGCGCTGGCCTCCAACGCGCCAAAAGAGCCGGAGATTGCCCTCGTCGACGCCACGCCGTCTCTCTACAACGACCCGGACCTGACCGAGCGCATGACACGGGCGCTGCGGGCGTACTTTGGCGCGGAACAGGTGATTCAGGTGCCGCCGATGACGCCCAGCGAAGATTTCCCGTATTTCACGCAGGAAGGCGTGCCGTCGTTCTTCTATGACTTTGGCGTCATCAATGCCGAGCAGTTCAAGGCGGCCAACGGCCAGGTGCCCGCTAACCATTCGCCCTACTTCGCGCCGGATCGCGAGCCATCGCTCAAAATGGGCATGGAGGCGTTCACGGTCTCGGCGCTGGAACTGTTGCAAGCGTCGTAAACGGCATCGCTGCCAGCCGATTTGGTATAATAGTCTGGAGAAGCTTCAAACGTGGCCCGGTGGCACTGCCGCCACCAGCTTTGTCTCGTCGCACTCAAAGGAGGCGCACCGATGGGAACCGCGTATATTCTTGATGCCGCACGCACGCCGCGCGGGCGTGGCAAGCCAGGCAAAGGCGCGCTGAGCGGCATTCATCCCCAGGAACTGCTGGCGCAGACGCTCAACCGCGTTGCGGAACTGGCAGGCATTGACACCAACGACGTTGACGATGTGGTGATTGGCTGCGTCTCCCAGGCCAACGAGCAGGGGGCCGATATTGCCCGCGCTGCCGTGCTGGCCGCCGATTGGCCGCTGGAAACGACGGGCGTCACGCTCAATCGCTTCTGCGGCTCCGGCTTGCAGGCGATCAACTTCGCGGCCATGGGCATCATGGCGGGCATGCAGCAGTTGGTGGCGGGCGGCGGCGTGGAAAGCATGTCGCGCAACCCGATGGGGTCCGATGGCGCGGGCATCGACGGCAACAACCTGCATCTGCGCAAGAAGCACTTCCAGGTGCCGCAGGGCATCAGCGCCGATCTGATCGCCACGCTCGAAGGCTTCAGCCGCGAAGACGTGGACCGCTTCGCGCTGGAATCGCAGCGCCGCGCCGCTCGCGCCCAGCAGGAAGGCTATTTCAACCGCAGCCTCTTCCCCGTCAAAGACCCGGAAACCGGCGCGGTTGCCCTGGCTGTCGATGAGCATCCCCGCGCCAGCACGACTATAGAGGGCCTGGCGCAGCTTGAGCCGTCGTTTGCTATCCTGGGGGCATCGCCCTATGGCTTCAATGGCGAGACGATGGACGAGATAGCCTTGCAGCGCTATCCGCAGGCGGGCAAGATCAACCACGTCCACACGGCGGGCAACTCCAGCGGCATTGTCGATGGCGCCGCCGTCGTGCTGCTGGCCTCCGAAGAGTATGTGCAGGCGCACGGCCTGAAGCCGCGCGGCAGGATTGTCTCCATGGCGACAGCGGGCAGCGAGCCGATCATCATGCTGACCGCGCCTGCCCCGGCCTCGAAGAAGGCGCTGGCGCTGGCGAAGATGACCGCGCACGACATCGACCTGTGGGAGATCAACGAAGCCTTTGCCACCGTGCCCTTGCAGACCATGCGCAAGCTGGAGATCGACCACGAAAAAGTCAATGTCAACGGCGGCGCGATTGCCCTGGGCCATCCGCTGGGAGCCACCGGCGCGGCGCTCTTTGGCACCGTGCTTGACGAGCTTGAGCGGCGCGACCTCAGCACCGCGCTCATCACGCTCTGCATTGGCGGCGGCCAGGGTGTCGCAACCATCATCGAGCGCGTCTAGCGAGCGCTGAAAGCGAAGCGAAAGCCACACCCTCCAGGCGAGGGTGCGGCTTTTTTCTGCCCAGCAGCAAACGTAACCGAGGAGGTTTCTGCTACGTATGAAATATCTGAGAACTGTAAAGATTGTGTGAGGAACTACACACTCAGGTGCTTGCCATTTGGGAGGGGAGATACGTACAATAAAAGTAGGCATTGCCAGATGAGCTAGCCAGGGGACATTTGCAAAGAGGGATACATGTTCACTTCATTGCTCGTACAACTTTCCGTGATGATGGGGCACACCGCAGTATTGGGCGGCTTAGTCTCGCTGCAAACCTTGCAAGACGCGCTGGCCTATTGGGGATACCCGGCGGTGGTCCTGTTCATCATGATCGAAAGTTCCGGCATCCCCTTCCCTGGCGAAACGATGCTGCTCTTCGCTTCCTTCACCGCTGGCCTGCCCGGCAGCCATCTCTCCATCGTTGGCGTCATTATCGCCGCCGCGCTGGGTGCAATCATCGGCGATAACCTGGGCTATCTGGTCGGGCGCTATGGTGGGCGGCCCTTCGCGCTGCGCTTTGGCAAATATATCTTTTTGCGCGAGCATCACCTGGACGCCGCCGAGCAGTTCTTTATCAGGCATGGCGATAAAACCGTCTTTTTCGGGCGCTTCATTGCCGTCTTGCGTGCCTGGGCTGCTTTCCTGGCGGGCGTCAACAAGATGCCCTGGCCCAAGTTCCTGGCCTACAATGCCGCTGGCGGCATCTGTTGGGCCACCTTGATGGGCCTGTTAGGCTTTTATTGTGGGCATTTCCTGGGCGATTTCAGCAGGATCGACAGCATCGGCAAAGCGCTGGGCTTCATCGGGCTTGCCATCGTTGTTGGCCCGGTGATCTTCTACATCGTGCGCCACAGGCTGAAGGCGCGTAAAGCCAGGAAGGCTGCCGAGGAAGCCCTGGCCGCCGCGCACGAGGAACCAGAAGAGGCAACGCCGGTCAAGTGAGCGCCCGCAGCGTCTTGCGCATATAGTAGCGTGCCATGCCTGGCAGGGGACAATCCGGCAGTTCGGCAAAGACCTCAAAGCCCATGCGCTCATAGAATGGACGCGCCTGAAAGCTGAAGGTATCGAGCAAGGCTGCATAACACTGATGTTTGCTTGCCTCCTGCTCGGCTGCAAGCAGCAACTGAGCGCCCAAACCTTGCCGCCGCACATCTTCTGCCACCCACAAAATATCGATCAGCAGCCAGCCATTCCAGATTTCGCCGAGCAGCCCGCCCTGGATGGCTTGATTGGCATCGCGCAGAAAAATTCTGAGCGGCTGATAGACCGGGTGAGGGTCGAACTGGCGATTAAAGCCAGCCAGCCCTTTGTGGACGACCTCAATGTCTTCTGGCGTCGCCTCTGGTTCAAAGGAAAGCTTGATCTGTTCCATCACTCTGTCTGTCCGATCCGTATCTTCGACGAAAGGTATTCATGGCCGCCACTCGTGCGCCAGGATGGCATAGGTATAGGTATCCCACCAGCGGCCCTTGAACCATTCTTTATCTCGGTGCTGGCCCTCGCGCCGCATGCCAATTTTTTCCAGCACGTGCGCCGAGCCAACATTTTCCGCAATGCACCAGGCCCAGATGCGATGCAGCCGCAGTTCTTCAAAGCCCAGCGCCAGCATGGAGCGTGCTGCCTCGGTGGCGTAACCGTTCCCCCAATGCTGGGGAGCCAGTTCATAGCCAATATCGCCCTCGAACGCGCCAGGATGCTCCAGGCGCAGCCCGCAGTTGCCGATCAACTCGCCAGTCTCTGGCAGCGCAATGGCAAGCTGATAGCGATAACGCTGCTCTCCATGCTGCTGGTCAATCTGCCGCTGCACAAACGCCTGCGCTTCCTCGGCGGTGCGTTCGGTCCATTCATAGTAGCGCAAATAGGCTGGCTCGGACTGATAGGCCAGCACAGTAGGCCAGTCCTCCGCTACAAATTCGCGCAGGACGAGGCGCGAGGTCACACGAATCATTGTTTTCTCGTTTCCAGAAGGCTATCCTGGTTCTATCCAACCCTGCGGCACCTTGTGTGCCAGAAAAGCAGCGAAAAGCAGCAGGTATCTAGGCACTGCGCCATTTCCCAAAACGACAATACCACACGGGATAGTCCTCAACCTTCTCGAAGCCAAGCTTTTGGGCGAGGCTGCTTGAGGCGATATTCCTCTTCCAGCAATGCCAACCAACCGAAGTAATTCCCCGCGAGTGCGCATGGGCGATGGTTGCCGAAGCCGTGGCTATCGCCAGGCCCCGTCGCTGAAATGCTGGCAAGGTCTCGATGCCAAGTTCACAGCGGTTCGCGTGGTTATACTCAGATAAACACCAGCCCACCAGTTCCTGAGCATATTGAAGGCAATAGCCGAATCTACGCTGGAGAAAATCCCCAACTGAAGGGGCTTCCGAACACATTTCGTCCAGCAGGGCCTGATGATTGGCGAGCGTGGATTCTGCCACGAGCGCTGCGTCTACCTGCCGCAAGCGAAAGCCTGCTGGCAGAGTCGGAGGGGAAAGAGGCTCGTGAACCTGCAAGCGGTACTGTTGGCGCTCCGCGCGAAAGGCTTCAATGCCTGCGACTTGCGCGGGCAGGTGGTCTTCCCATGAGCCAGGGGTGTAAGTGATGGTGCACTCCATCGGCTCCGCCTCAGCCGCGCGAGGCGTATAGCGCTCCTGAAGGAGCGCGGCGAACCCACGTGCAAACGCGGAATCGGTTGGCTTGCCTGTCAGATAGATACGATGATTCCAAAGCAGAAGGATGCCCGCTTGCGGGGCGAGCGCATCATCAACATAGAGTTCTGCCGGGGCCTCGCCAGCGAAAGCCGCCGTCACAGCCAGATGCTGTTCGTCAAATAATGGTTGAGCCAGATGCCAGTGTTCAGGAGAAAGCAGGTGTAGCATTGAATATCCCTTCTGCTTGTGCGGTCGTGTTTCACTGCCCAGTGGCGCTCACGCCGTCCATTCCACCAGCACGGCGCTCCAGGTGAGGCCCGCGCCAAAGCTGAGCAGCATCAGCCGCGCGCCCCGCTTGACGCGCCCTTCGGCAACGGCCTCGCAGAGCGCGATGGGGATGGAAGAGGCCGAGGTGTTGCCGAAGCGGTCCACCGTGACGACCATTTTCTCCATGGGGATAGACAGTCGCCTGGCAATGGCTTCGATGATGCGCAGGTTAGCCTGATGCAGAATGAAGAGGTCAATGTCTTCCAGGCAGAGTTTGGCCTGGGCCAGCACCGTTTCTATCGCCGGGCCGCTGATCTGACTGGCGAACTTGAAGACCTCCTGCCCCTGCATGCGCACGTATTGCAAGCCCAGGTCAAGCTCTGCGTGGCCGATGGGCCGCGCGCCGCCGCCAGCGGGCGCCCACAAGACTTCGGGGCGCGCGCCGTCCGAGCCAAGCGTAAAAGCGCGAATCCCGCCGGGCTGATCGCTGGCCGAAAGAATGACCGCGCCCGCGCCATCGCCGAACAGAACGCACATCGAGCGGTCGGTATAATCGACGTACGGCGTCAGATGCTCCACGCCGATGACCAGCACATGCCGCGCAGAACCGGCGCGGATAAATTGATCGCCAATGGTCAGCGCGTAGAGAAAGCCAGGGCAGCCCGCCTGAAGGTCGAGCGCGCCGCACTGCGCGCCCAGCGCGTGCTGCACCAGGCAGGCCGAAGAAGGCGTGCGATAGTCGGCGGTGCAGGTGCCCACCAGAATCAAATCGAGATCAGCAGCGGTCAGGTTCGCCTGGGCCAGCGCCTTGCGCGCCGCGTGCGTTGCCATCACCGAAGATGTTTCGCCAGGCGCGGCGATGTGCCGCTCGCGAATGCCAGTGCGCGTCACAATCCACTCGTCGCTGGTGTCAACCATCTTCTCGAAATCGGCGTTGGTCAGGATGCGTTCGGGCACATAATAGCCCCAGCCGCTGATGTGGGCAGAAAGGTGTGGCATCGCTGGCACCTGGCTTCCTCGCGTGTTTGTTCACGCGCTTGCTTTCCAGCATTGTATCATATCGGCCCTGCCCCTTCTCTGCTTGAGATCGTCTGATGCTTGCTTTCCATCGTGCGCCTGAGCACGATATACTGATGTTATGCGCAATACCAACCTGTTGATTCGCCCATTCGTCGCCTCAGACCAGCATGCCGCGCGCCGCCTGATTCTGCTGGGGCTGGGCGAACATTTCGGCTTCATCGATGAAACCTGCAATCCAGACATCGATGACATATTCGCCCACTATCTGGCTTCCGGCCAGACGTTTCTTGTTGCCAAGATGGATGGCCTGCTGGTTGGCACAGGCGCGCTGCTCCGCGAGGACGCGCAGACCGGGCGCATCGTGCGCATGTCGGTTGCCCGTGACCTGCGCCGCAAAGGCATTGCCCAGGCGCTGATGGCTCGCCTGATGGACGCTGCCCGCGAGCGTGGCTTTACGCGGCTGGTGCTCGAAACGACGGTTGGCTGGGACGATGCGATTGGCTTTTACCAGCGCTGCGGTTTCCGCGAGTATGCTCGCGCAGACGGAGAGACCCACATGGCGCTTGATCTTGTTGAGGATGCTTGAAAGAAGGAAGCGAATCATGCTGCGAACGATGCTGAACGGCAAGATTCATCGAGCGACCGTCACCGGCGCCGATTTGAATTATATTGGCTCGATTACTGTTGATGAGACGCTGCTGGAGGCGGCCAATATCCTCCCGTTCGAGCGGGTGCAGGTGGTGGACGTGACCAACGGCAGCCGCCTGGAGACCTACGCCATCGCTGGCGAGGCCGGAAGCGGCGTCGTGCAATTGAACGGCGCGGCAGCCCATCTGGTGAGCGTGGGCGATCTGGTCATCATCATGGCTTATGTGCAAATGGAAGACCCCATCCCGAACGATTGGCGACCGCGCATCGTGCTGGTCAACGAGCAGAACCAGCTTCTTGAGGTGCGCGAGATGCCTCCAGGCGGCATCGATGCGTTCACGTTGGCCTGAGCCATGTCAAGAACGAAGAAAGAAGAAAGCAATCATTGCCATGAAACGCGAGAACTTTGCCACAAACACCCCCTGGGAGCCGATTGTCGGCTATTCACGCGCCGTGCGCCTCGGCAATCAAATCTTTGTCACCGGCACGACGGCCACCGACGCCAACGGCAAAGTGGTCGGGCAGGGCGACCCTTACGCCCAGGCTGTGCAGGTGCTGCGCAATATTGAAGCGGTGCTCAAGCGCGCCGGGGCCAGCCTCAGCGATGTGGTACGCACGCGCATGTATGTCATCAACATCGATGATTGGCAGCAGATTGGCAAGGCGCACGGCGAGTTCTTTGGCGAAATCCGCCCGGCCACCACGATGGTGCAGATCAGCCGCCTGATCGACCCCGACATGCTGGTCGAGATCGAGGCTGACGCCGTGGTCAGCGAGGAATAAGCATCCCCGTAAAAGATATATCTTGACATATCGGATTCTCTCTGCTATATTACCTGGCAAGGGTTTGCAACCGCTGGGCCGCTGCTGCGTATCTGGTATGTGGCTGCATGATTCCGGCAAGCCCGCATACGTTGCAGAGAGGGTCAGCAATGGCAGAAATAGATAGCAGCGATCAACCACAGGGCACAGAGCAAGACGAAGCGAAGCCAGCGCGCATTCCCCTGCGCTCAGAGGCGGCGAAGCGCGCCACGCAGCGCACCCTGGCGCTGCTGCGCCCGTACCGCTGGCAACTGGTTGTTGCTTCGCTCTTGCTCATCCTGACCAATGGCCTGGGCCTGGTCTTCCCGCTCGTCATTCGCACGCTCTTAAATACCATCCTGTTGCAGCATCAATCGGGCCTGCTAACTGAGGTCGCGTTGGCGCTGCTCGGCGTCTTTCTGCTGCAAGGCTTGCTGGGCGCGGTACAGGGCTATCTGGTGACGGCGCTGGGCGAACGCCTTTCGTTTGATCTACGCACCCGGCTCTTTCGCCACCTTCAGCGCCTGCCCATGAGCTTCTTCGATAGCCGCCGCACGGGCGAACTGATGAGCCGCGTCACCAACGATGTAACCGTGCTGCAAACCTCGCTGACCGGCAATGTGCTGCCCATTCTCTCGCAGGTGGTGATGCTGGTGGGCAGCATCGTGATTGCGGTGTTCATCAACTGGCGGCTGATGCTGGTGATCGTGGTGATTGCCCCACTGATCGTGCTGAGCTTTTCTGGCCTGGGTCGGCGCGTTCGCCGCAGCACGCGCGGTGTGCAAGAGGGGCTGGGCGAAGCGGGCATCGTGCTGGAAGAAACGCTTTCGGCGCAGCGCGTCGTCAAAGCCTTTGCCCGCGAAGCCTACGAAGAGAACCGCTTCAACGCCCGTATGAACAACTCGCTGCAACAGGCGCTGCGGCGTGCCATGTCACAGGCGCTGCTGGGGCCGGTCAGCCAGTTCATTGGCTTTGGCGCGATGGTCGTCGTCCTCTGGTTTGGTGGACAAGAAGTCCTGGCGGGCCGCCTGACAGCAGGCGACTTGATCGCCTTCATCTTCTATCTCTTCATGGTTGTTGGCCCGCTGGTTTCCTTCGGCAACCTCTATGCCCAGCTTCAGGCAGCGCTGGCCGCAGCGGAACGCATCTTTGCCCTGCTGGACGAGCCGATTGAGCCAGCCACCGCCGATGCCGCCGCGCCCGCGCTGCTGCCCATCGACGGCCAGATCGCGTTTGAAGAGGTTTCCTTTGCCTATCCCCTGCCTCCAGAAAAAGAGACGGGCGATGAACCGCGTCCGGCAGTTTTGCATGGCTTGACATTCGAGGCAGAGCCAGGCCAGGTCGTGGCGCTGGTGGGGCCAAGCGGCGCGGGCAAGACCACCACGCTGGCGCTGCTGCTGCGCCTCTATGAGATCGACGCGGGCATCATTCGCGTCGATGGCCGCGATATTCGCTCGGTGCAGGTGCAATCATTGCGCGAGCAGATGGCAATTGTGCCGCAAGAGCCGGTGCTCTTTGGCGACAGCATCGCCGAAAATATTCGCTATGGACGGCTCGACGCGCCCGATGAGGATGTGCGCGCCGCCGCTGCGGCAGCCAACGCGCTGGGCTTCATTGAAGATTTGCCCCAGGGCATGCGCACCCTGGTCGGCGAGCGCGGCGTCAAGCTCTCAGCAGGGCAGCGCCAGCGCATCGCCATTGCCCGCGCCCTGCTGCACAATCCGCGCATCCTGCTGCTGGACGAAGCCACCGCCTCGCTGGATAACGAATCGGAGGCGCTGGTGCAGGACGCGCTAAATCGCCTGATGCAAGGGCGCACGACGATTGTTGTCGCGCATCGCCTGACCACCGTCGAGCGCGCCGATTTGATTCTGGTGCTGAGCGACGGGCGCATCGTGGAGCGCGGCACCCATCAAGAACTGCTGGCGCTGGATGGCCTCTACGCCCGGCTCTATACCCGCAACTTCGAGGATTTGGCCGAGCCAGACGCAGAAGCCGCCGCTGTGGCTGAAGCGCCGGTGCGCGGCGATTAACGCCAGGCGGTGAGCGGCGTCAATCATTGCCCTGGCTTACTGCCGGGCAAGGCATCCTTGCCTCACAGGCAGGAACCATCGGCTCGGCGGCAGCAGCCGGTTTCCGGCGTGACCACGTGCTGATGAAAAGGGTAGCCAGGGCGATCACCATGCAGCCACCCCCGACCCATCCCAGCGCCGACAGCCCGATGCGCGCAAGCACCAGCCCGCCGAGCGCCGCGCCGCCGCCAATGCCCAGATAGGTTGCCGAGCTATTCAAAGAAAGGGCAACACCCGGAGCCGCCGTCGACAAGGAGAGCAAACGATGCTGCTGGGCAGGCACAAACACGGCCCCTGCCAGCCCCCAGAACACGACGAACGCCGCCGCGCCCAGGATGGATGACGCAAGCATCGGCAGCGCGATGAAAGCAAGCGCCAGGATGGTAATGCCAGCCGCCAGCGTCGGAACCGGCCCCCAGCGGTCCGTGCTGTAGCCCCCGGCGATGTTGCCCAGCACCGTTGCCACGCCAGACAAGAGGAGCATCAGGCTGACATCTGCTGCTGACAGGCGTGTGATCTGCTCCAGCAGTGGGGCCAGGTAGGTGTAGACGGCGAACGCTCCTACCAATCCCACCAGAGAGATGAGGAGCACCACGACGACCCGAGGTTGCCTCAAAAGGGTCAGCCGCTCCAGCAGGCTGCTGGCTGGCGGGCGATCAATCGCTGGCAGGGCAATCAGCACCCCCGCAGCGGCCAGCGCGGCCAGCACCGCGATCAAAACGAATGTCAGACGCCAGCCAAATTGCACGCCAATCCACGTGCCGAACGGCACGCCAAGGACATTTGCCGCGCTGAACCCGGCAGTCACCAGCGCCAGCGCCCGGCCTCGCTTCTCCGGCGAGGCCAGCGAAGCCGCCGCCGCCGCTGCCGTGGGCGTATACACCGCGACACTGAAAGCCGCCACCACGCGCACAAGCAGCAGTTCGTCGAAGGTGGCCGCCAGCGCCGCAAAGATATTGACTAGCGTGAAGCATGCCAGGCTGCTCACAAGCAGCCGCCGACGCGGCATGTTTCCGGTTGCCGTTGCCAGCACAGGCGCGCCAATTGCATAGGCCAGCGCAAAGGCCGTGACTAACAGCCCTGCTGTTGCCACCGGAACGCCCAGACTATGCGCAATGCTGGGGAGAATGCCAGCGATAACAAAGCCATCAGTACCAAGGACGAATGTTCCCAGAGCCAGAATCAGAATCCGAAACTGCACAAGAGGTTCCCTTCCGTTGTTCGCTATTTCGAATATTTTCGAACAATGGAAATATACCAGAAAACGTGATACAATGCAAGATATGAGAGAGCCATATCATCCTGCCCGTGACGAAATCACCTTGCCTGGGGTGCTCTACGCCTTGAGCGATCCGCTCCGTCTGGAGATCATCAGGATTCTGGAGGCGACAGGTGAAACGCCCTGCGGGGCGGTCGATCTAGGGGTACCAAAATCCACCCTCTCGCATCATCTGAAGGTGCTGCGCGAAGCGGGGGTGACGCGTGCGCGCAGCCAGGGAACGTGGTTGTTCATCTCGCTCAGGCGTGAAGACCTGGATGAACGCTTCCCTGGCCTGTTCGATGCGGTCCTGCATGACTCTGCGCCCGTGCGATAATGCCGTCTGCTATAACTGTTGAGGATCGGCAAACAGCATAATATTTCCGCAGCGCGTGCAGGCAACTCCTCTTACTGGTGCAAAATGTCTCCCTGATGCGTGGGAATCAATCAGCACGGGTGAATCCTGCCCAGCCGCAGAGATGTGAATATTCCTCCAATCCCGGAAGGCTCCATCAGCCCCACAAATAGGGCAGGGTGGAAGCGGTGGTCTTGACTGGTCTGGTTGCATCATTCTTGGTGCTCCTTCTCTTTTTCTTTTTTAAACGTTTTGGCGGTGCTAATTCGGGCATTTCTTGTTTTTCTGTTCCCCCATGTCTCCCCCAATGCGCACATTGCCGGGCCAGTTCTCCGCTGCCCGGCGCGCCCATGCAATGAAACCAGCCCAGCCGACCCTGATGGAAGGGCAATCCTTCTCTGATCGAAGCAATCTGCAAGGCGATTTCTTAAATTTGCATTATCGTATCAATATTTTAAAATAGCATATTGACTTTTTAAATAAAGCATGTTATATAACTAAGGACAAATTACGCTTGTAATCTGTTGTATAACTAAGAAAGCCGATCACACGCGCACCCTGCTTACCGCTGTCGTTCCTGCAAACACGGGAGGCATACCATGACCGGACTGCGTCATCTTTTCAAGCGTCGGCCAGCGCGCCACTCCGCTGGCTTTTATTCGCGCGTCCTGTCCACCAACAGCCGCCGGGAGGAATCTGAACCCATTCAACCCTGCGTCGGTCTCATCGCGTTTACCCTTGGCGGCGTGCTGGCCCTGGGTGCCCTGCTGGAACTCATCTTTGCCGGGCAAGGCGACACAGCCCTGCTCATGCTCTTAGCCTGCCCACTGCTCCTCTTTGGAAGCGCCCAGATGCTCTTCGTCCTGGGTCAGCATATTGTCAGCAGGCGCAAGAGAATGAAAGAAAATCGTTGTGGATACTGCCAGTTCTTTGAGGTGCCCATCGGCCTCTATGTGGTTGGCCGCTGCCAGGCTGACCCTGCCAGACACCTGGTCTCGCGCACCGATAGCTGCTCCTCGTTCTGCTTCTCAGAGCGCGCCATGGTGCGCGATCACCTGGGTCAGCATTCTGGCGTCCTCAAACAGCTTCGGATCACCCGCACCATTGATGTATCCAACCAGTAAACCCGGCCTGGGCCTTGCGCTCGCTCTTCCAATATGATAGGATGGTTGCGTTACGTCGATTGTTCAGACCCTCTTGTTCAGGAAAGGCGCGTCTTATGGCCGTGGTGCCACCGTTTAGTCCTTCAGTGTAGCGCTTGCTGTCGAAGCGAGGAAGCAGACTGTCTTGTGACAGCCTGAGCATCTTCCTATCCGCTTTCACGCGCTCTCAACCGATGGCACGGTCAGGCACCAGACGCGCAGACATGTGCTCTGTTTTCATCTCCCCCACGCCCTCTTCAGGTCTGCTCTGCCCGCTTGCCTTGTTGAGCGCGCTCCTTCACCCAAACGGGTACCACGAAATGGAGCGAGCACCATGCACCGAAGACACAGGCGGCGGCGGAACATCCATTCCACGCGCGCCCCCAGGCAGACAAGATGGCGCTGGACCAGCCGGGAACTGCTGGTCCAGCAGCACGGCTGGTTGGGGATGCGCGAATACGACAAGCGTCAGCCCGCCAGTCACTACAATCTGCATATTCAGCCTGCCAGTGGCGGCCAGGATTATCATAATTACCATATCCGCTATCTGGGCATCAGAGAGGGTAATCATGTCTGGTCGGTGGTCGATGCGCCGTATGGCAAAGAGCAGAGTCACCGTGTCTATGCCTTCTCGAAGGAGCATTTCATTCGAGAGGTAATTGAGGCTGCCAGCAGCCTGCTGGTCACGGATATGACCAACGATGTTGGCGACCCCTCTCTCTGGGCCAGGCTTTCTGAGGCTCTCACGCTGGTCTTGTTCGATCTGTATCGGCACGCTCTGGACAAGCCCTCCGAGCAGCCAGCGTGAATGCCACCCCCCGCCCTCGCCAGCACGGAGGCTGGCGATACAGGCAGGGGCCGCGTGTACCGCCGCCGTCCCTGGCGGCGAACGGTGGGGGGTGTGGCGCGCTGCTTCTGCTGCCACTGGAAAAGCGTCGGGAAGAGAGCGCGGGCAGACGCTTGTGCTATACTACGGAAAAAGCTCACGTTCAGCACAGTTCGCAGGTGCGCTATGACCGAAATGATGCCTGATGAGGCGCTGCCAGCGCCCACTCGTTCGCCGCTCGACCCGCTGCGCCAGGTCAGCGTTGAGGTGGTGCGCTGGTCCGGCGCGTCTTCCAGCCCTGCCCCCGATGAATTGGCCGCCGAAGAGCCGCTGGAACTTCGCGTAACAGGTGTGCCAGGTCAGCCCGCGTCAACGCTGGCGGTCATTATGCGCACGCCTGGGCACGATGAAGAACTGGCCGCCGGATTCCTCTATAGCGAGGGGCTGATTCTCGGCTCCCACGAACTGGCTGGCTTTGCACCCGGCAGCGACCCCGATGGCTTGCCCTCCGATAACGTGCTGGATGTGCGCGCCGCGCCCGGCATCGATCTGCCTCGCCGTGTGCAAGACGAAGGCTACACGCGGCAGTTTGCCGTCAATGCAAGCTGTGGCGTCTGCGGCAAAAACAGCGTGGCCGCTGCCTGCGCCGCGCTGCCGCCGCTGCCCGATGGCCCGCTGCGCCTGGACCCTTCGGCGCTGTGTGCCATGCCTGACCACCTGCACGCCGAGCAGCAGGTCTTTGCGCACACGGGCGGGCTGCACGCCGCCGGACTCTTCGACGCTGCTGGCAATCTGCTGGCGCTGCGCGAAGATGTGGGCCGCCACAACGCCGTAGATAAGCTGGTGGGCCGCGCTTTGCTCGATGGCGCGCTGCCGCTGGCCGAGCGTGTCTTGCTGGTCAGCGGGCGGCTCTCGTTCGAGATTGTGCTGAAAGCCCTGGCGGCTGGCATTCCCCTGGTGGCCGCCGTGTCCGCGCCCAGCAGCCTGGCCGTCGATCTCGCCCAGGCAGGCAACATCACGCTGGTCGGCTTCCTGCGCGGCAGCAGTTTTAATGTCTATACCCACTCCTGGCGTGTCGCCTCCCAGGCGAGCGCGTCGTGAGAGCCTTTCAACAGGACTAGCTAGAGGGCGCCGGTTTTGAAGATTAGGAAGAGATAGCCGCCCAAAATGCTTGAATAACTGAGTCATTGATGGTAGACTAGAGATGCGCTTAGGTACTTGCCGCAGGTGGAGTACGGACGCGCAGGTAGGCAAGAGAGACGGTTCGCGCAAGGCAACCGCCCAGCAGGGGATGTGGGTCGGTTGGAGGATACAACGGCTGCGTGACGGGCACTGCCATGCGCAGGAAAACAGCCGGAAACGCTGCCTGCATAAGTCTGCGAATGCTCCTTTCTCGGCATGCTGGGGAAGGACAGGCTCGTTGTCAGAGAGCCTGGTTGTATGGATACAGAATGATGTATCGGTCGATGAAACTGAAGCATCAGAACCTTCTAGGTACTGGTGAATTGAGGCGGAGACCTGATGCAAGCCCCTGACTTTAGTCGTGGGGTTTCTGACCGTCTATACCCACCAGAGCGCGTGCTGCATGGCAGGCTATTGAGGGGCGCGATGAGTACACCACCCAAACAGAACTTTGGCGAACTGCTCCGCCAGTATCGCCAGACCAGCGGGCTGACCTCGGAAAAGCTGGCGAAGTGGGCCAAAACCACCGTCGATGCGCTCTCGCGCCTGGAATCCGGTGGGAAAATCCAGGTGAACCTGGATGAGATCGAGCGCCTGGCCGATTTCCTGGGGCTGGATGGACAGGAGCGCGCCAGTTTTTTTGCCGCCGCGCCGCTAATTCCCTCTGCCGCAGCCACGACAGTGCCCCCCAAAGGTGTCCTCTCAAAGGGAGCGCCTGCCATTCTCGTCTTTCTGATTGCCGATGTGCGCGGCTATACGCGCTTCACGCTGGAACATGGTGACGAGGCCGCTGCCAAGCTCGCCCAACGCTTTGCTATGCTGGTGCGCGAGGTGGTAACGCTGCGCGGCGGGCGCTTAATCGAACTGCGCGGCGATGAGGCGCTGGCGTGCTTTCATTCCGTTCGCCAGGCGCTTCACGCGGCGGTGGAGATGCAGGACCACTTCATGCAGGCGACCAAAGCCGATATGACGTATCCACTGCCCGTTGGCATTGGCCTGGACGCCGGGGAGGCTGTGCCTGTCGAGAGCGGCTATCGCGGCGCGGCGCTGAATCAGGCCGCGCGGCTGTGCAGCCTGGCGAAAGCGGGCGAGACGCTGGTCAGCGAAATCGTGACGCATCTGGCGCGCAAGGTCGACGGCCTGGCGTATTATCCGTGGGGCAGCGCCGAACTCAAAGGCTTCGACGAACCCGTGCGTATTATCTCCGTGCGCCGCACCGCTCCCAACGGCCAGCAGCAAGAGCGTCGTGTCATCCGGCCCGTGCCGCCAACGGTGGCCCTCCAGCCGGAGCCGCCAGAAGATGACGAAGAGCTATGAGAGGTTCGCTTCCTGGAAAGGACATTCCATGCAAGCACCTGAACCCGAACTCGTGATCGCTACGAACTACCGGCTCTACTACCAGAGAGTATTCTTGCTATGCAGCCTCGCTGTCCTCCTGGGCAGCGTCTTCTGCCTCTGTTTGCTGCTGTTCTTCATACTCTATCTGGGTGTTCCTACCGATACCTTGCCAGCTATCCAGGAGCAGGCTCGGGAGACGAGGCAGCAGGGCATTATGGAATTTGCTGTGGGTCTGGTGCTGCTCCTCGCGCTCTACGGTCTGTTTGCCCTCCTTATAAGGGACCGCATGCGAAACACCGACACGGCCTTCCGGGCCACCCAGGAGGGCATCTATACCTCCCCGAATGCCTTGCTGATCCGCTGGTCGGAGATCAGAACGCTCTCTTATAGGGTGCTCCCGCTGATGGGGTCAGCGTATTTGCGAGTGGTCCTCTGGAGGGGAACAGGTGTCTACGCGCGGGCGCTGGCATCCTCAGCCAGCCCTTCCGTTCGCATCAGCCTGGCGCTCGCTTCACTGACGGCGTTCCTCTCGCCATCGCCTACCCTGGTTGTGGTGGTTGAGGCGGCCTTACCGATCTCTCTTGAGGAACTGTTGACCACCATCCAGGAGCAGTTTGCCCTCCAACTGCGCGAGCATCACATCCAGATTGAGCATCGGTGGTTGTGAGCCAGATCGCTGTCCCATGGTAAGTCAATGAAGCTGACAGATAAGCACAGACGGGAGGCCCTGGAATTGGCAGGGTCTCCCTCTGTTTCGTGCTAAACGTGCGGCTCCAGCGCGGCGAGCAGCTTGGTGCCGTCCATAGACCCCCAGCCGGTGCAGGCATCCCAGCCTGGCCCGGCGGAGTAGCCGTTGTTGTTTCCGGCAACAATATCGTTGAACACCTGCGCCTGATTGATCTGCTGATAGAGCGTCGGGTTGATGAAGCCAACCGGCTTGCCAAGCTGCTGATTGATGAGCGCCAGCAAGCCCGCCCACAGCGGCGCAACCGCGCTGGTCCCGCCGACGGTCAACTGTTGCCCATCCACCAGCACCTGATAGCCAGTCTGCGGGTCGGCGTCTCCGGCCACGTCGGGCAGGCCGCGCCCGACATGGCTGCCTGGATTGATGGATGGCGGCACATGCGCGTTGGCCTGCCAGGTGGGCAGCGCGAAGACATCGCTGATGCCGCCGCCCGTCGCGCCGTTGCTGCCGTCGTTCCAGACGCTTTCGCCGGTAATCAGGTTGTTGGCAGACTCCAGATGCGTGCCGCCGCAGGCCAGCGCGTTCGGGCTGGAGGCCGGAAAATCGACATGGGCCAGGCTGTCCGTCGTGACGCCATCGTTCGCGCCGTTGTCGCCTGCCGCGCAGCACACGGTGATGCCCAGCGTGCCCGCCGTTTGAAACGCCTGGTCCATCAACTGCATCGACTGCGCCGTCCAACTGGATTCTGGCCCACCCCAACTGATGGAGATGATCGACGGCGCGTTCGTGGTGTCGTGAACGGCCTGGGTGATGGCGTCAAGAAAGCCCTGGTCGGTGTTGGGCGCAAAGTAGACGACGATATGCGCGCCCGGAGCCACCGCGCCGACAATCTGAATGTCCAGCGCGACCTCGCCATCCGCGCCTTGCGGATTGGTCGGGGCGTTCTTGCCGCCATCGACTTTGACAGCGGTAACGTTGGGCACCGGCAGGCCAAGCTGCCCGAAGTAGGTCGTCAGGTCGCTTTTGCGATAGCCGCCGCCCAGTTCGATGATGGCAACCGCCTGGCCCTGGCCGTTGCCCTGCGTGGGGAAGTGATACAGGCTGGCAACTTGCGGCGGGGTATAGGCTGCCTGCGCTGCTTCGACCAGAATGTGCCGTCGCCGCCGCGCCTGGGGGCGATCATCCAGCCCGACGACGCCCGCGACCAGCGGAATCAGGTGGGCAGGCAGATGCACCGGGCCTTCGCGTGTGCGAAACTCTTCGTCGCCGTGCTCGAAGTGGCGCAGTTCCACGCCAAACGCCCGCTGCATGGCTTCCACCGTGCCGTGCAGCTTGACGACGCGCCCAACGGGATCAACTCCCATCACGCCCAGCCCGTGCTGCTGGGCATACTGTGTAATCGCTTGCAGGTCGCTCTCGCTGGCACGCGCCTGCGCGGCGAACTCCTCGCGGGTCATGTGCTGGCCCGGCTGGGATGAAGCCGGGTGGGCCACGTGCGGCTTCAGATAGACGCTGACATCTACATCTTCGTTTTTGGGGGCCGGGCCGGTGTCGCGGCCTGCGGGGAACACGTCGGCCAGGGGCTTGCGTTCGCTGCCTGGAAGGGGCACAAGCCCCTGGGGTGCTGTCTGAGACATGGGGCATCCTCCTCGTGGGTCTTCCTCGATAGACTTCTCCCTCTTAGTTGTTGCTCCTGGCTGAGCATCATAGCACCAGAGCACCGAGAGGGCAACCTGGCCCCGCTTCGGGCCGCGCCTATCCCTGCACGATCTGTGCCGCGTTGCCTTTGAATTTCCTCATGAGAGCTTTTTAATGCTCCCCAAAAGCAATTCACATCTCGCGGGTCTATGCTTCTCAATGAGAGGTGAAGGACGCTCCTCCCAATCCGGGGTGCCATCAACGAAGCTGGCATGCTGGAAAGGAACCTGGGATGGAGCGTCGCTCTCTTCCGAACGCGCGCATATGCTTGCTCAAGAAAGGATGATGCTGTATGCGTATTGCAGCAGCCACACTTGATACATTTATCGACGATATTGAAGCGCTCGTCGCCACGGTGCCAGACCCGCGCCTGGTTGCCGCTGGCGTGCAGGCGCGGCTCCCTTACCTGCTGGCGCGCCCCGATTTTCTGGCCCCGCAGTATCGCGAACCCGACCGGAACCGCTATCGCGCGCATCTGCTCGCGGTGGCCCCCAGCAAGAAGTTTTCGGTGCTTTCCATGGTCTGGCTGCCGGGCCAGATGACGCCGATTCACGACCACATCTGCTGGTGCGTGGTGGGCGTTCTGCAAGGGCTGGAGTGCGAGCAGCGCTATCGCCTGCGCGAGCGCGCCGATGGCCGCCGCTGGCTGACGCCCGTGGGCGAAGACGACCTCTATCCCTGCCAGGTTACGGCGCTGGTGCCGCCAGAAGAAAACATCCATCAGGTCTGGAATGGCGGGCAGGACGTGGCGATTTCCATCCACGTCTATGGCGAAGACATCTCCGTCTATGGCTCCAGCATCAACCAGCGCTTCGATGATCTGCCGATTTGTTACGACGATACCTCTGGCTTCCCGGTTGCCTGGCGGCGAAAACTGGCTGGCTGACGGCAACCGCGCAGCGGCGTCGGTCCCGCCCTTCCTTCCGGCGCTGCTGGTGAGGCAGAGAGGGTACGTCGTGTATATAGATCGCTCTGGTGGCTCCCTTGAAAACCCCCGGATTTCTCCTGGAACCTGGGGGCTTTTACTTGACACGAGCGCGTTGCCTCTGCTATCGTGACCGATGCTATCAGGTGTTTCAGCATGTAGCCAGGGAAGTTACCGATGCAGATAGATCACCTCGACCATCTGGTGCTGACGGTTCAGGACATCGACGCGACCTGCGCGTTTTACGCCCGCGTGCTGGGGATGCAGGTTGCCACCTTTGGCGATGGACGCAAAGCCTTGCGCTTTGGCGCGCAGAAGATCAACCTGCACGCAGTCGGCAAAGAGTTTGAACCCAAAGCCGCGCGGCCCACGCCTGGCGCTGGCGATCTGTGCTTCATCACCCCAACGCCGCTGGAGCAGGTGATGGCGCATCTGCGCGCCTGCGGCGTTGCCATCGAGGAAGGGCCTGGCCGCAAAGATGGGGCCATGGGACCAATCCTCTCCGTGTATATCCGCGACCCCGATCACAACCTGGTTGAAATCTCCAACGATCTGGCAGAGACGCCTAGCGAACAATGACGAGTGAGGGACAAAGCCATGCCTGACACGTATAAGAACTACATCAAAGGCCGCTGGGTGGAGGCGCGCTCCGGGCGCACCTTCGAGAACCGCAATCCGGCCAACGGCGACCTGCTGGGCCTCTTCCCCGACAGCGGCGCGGACGATGTGAACGATGCCGTGGCGGCAGCCAGCGCCGCCTTTGCCTCCTGGCGCGTGTATCCCGCGCCCAAGCGTGGCGAAATCCTCTTCCGCTTCGGCCAACTGCTCGCCCAGCATAAAGACGAGATGGCCCGGCTGATGACGATGGAGATGGGCAAGGTCTTGAAAGAGGCGGGCGGCGACGTGCAAGAGGGCATCGACATGGCCTTTTACATGGGCGGCGAAGGGCGGCGGCTCTTTGGCTTTGTGACCCCGGTGGAACTGCCCAACAAGTCGGGCATGGCCGTGCGCGACCCCATCGGCGTGGTCGGCGTCATCACCCCCTGGAACTTCCCGATTGCCATTCCGTCGTGGAAGATTCTGGCGGCGCTGATCTGCGGCAACACCATCGTCTTCAAGCCCGCCAAGGATACGCCGCTCTGCGCGACGAAGTTTGTCGAACTGCTGACCGAAGCAGGCGTGCCGGAGGGCGTCGTCAATCTGGTGCATGGCTCCGGCCAGAACGTGGGCATGCCCATCGTGCAGCATCCCGACGTGGCCGTCGTCACCTTCACCGGCTCCAACGAGACGGGGCGCGAAGTGAACGTGGAGGCGGCCAAACGCATCAAGCGCGTCTCGCTGGAGCTTGGCGGCAAGAACGCCATCATGGTGATGGACGATGCCGATCTTGACCTGGCCGTCGATGGCATTCTGTGGAGCGCCTTCGGAACGAGCGGGCAGCGCTGCACGGCGGCCAGCCGCGTCATCGCGCACCGGGCCATTCGCCGCGACCTGGAAGAACGCCTGGCAGCCCGCGCCTCATCGCTGCGGCTGGGCGATGGCTTGCTGCCGGATACCGACGTTGGCCCGGTCATCAACGAGGCGGCCATCAAGCGCATCGACAGCTACACGCAGATTGCCCGCGAAGAGGGCGCGGCGGTGCTGATTGGCGGCGCGATTGCCCGCGAAGGCGCGCTGGCAAAGGGCAGCTTCTATCAGCCGACGCTCTATAGCAACGTGCGGCCAGAGATGCGCGTGGCCCAGGAAGAAATCTTTGGCCCCTGCGCGTCGATCATCGAGGTTGCCAGCCTGGAAGAAGCGATCCGGGTCAATAATGGCGTGGCCTATGGCCTGTCCAGTTCGCTCTATACGCAGGATATCAACGCTGTGCAGCGGGCCGTGCGCGACGTGACCAGCGGCATCCTCTATATCAACGCGGGCACCATCGGCGCGGAGATTCAACTGCCCTTCGGCGGCACGCGAGGCACCGGCAACGGCCACCGCGAGGCGGGCCTCGGCGCGATTGAAACCTTCACCGAATGGAAGAGCATCTATATCGACTACAGCGGCAAGCTCCAGCGCGCCCAGATCGATGCCTGACCACCCAACCCTCTCACGCCAAACGGTTCGCCAGCACGGAGGCTGGCGCTACACGCAACCGCCTCGCGCGCCAGGGTTGGGGGAATCCGCGTAGGCGGATTTGGTGGCCGCAGGCCCTTAGGCGCGATCTTTAGTCGCCAGCCACTTCCCGTTTGGGGATGGAAACCAAAAACCTTCGACTTTCTTGAAGGTAAGCGTCCAGAGGTCTCAACGACCTGCCGCTTCCCGCTTGGGATAGTGGCGCTTGTGCCTATGTGGAACGACATAGGCAGCTTTGTGTGCTATGATGAGGATGGAGGAGGAATGCCGCGCAAAGTGCGTCAACTCAAGGCTGATCTGAGTAAAGCTGGCTTCTCCTGGCGACCAGGAAAGGGCAGTCATACCGTCTGGGGGCATCCCCTCATCCCAACCATCGAGGTCACCATCTCCGGCAACGATGGCGACGACGCAAAACGCTATCAAGACAAGAAGTGCGCGAGGCGCTTGAGACGTTGAAGCAAGCGAAGGCACAGCAGAAGAAGGGGCAGCCATGAGCGAGCAAGAGGATTACTTGCACTATTCCATGACCATTGAATGGGACCCCGAAGATCATATCTATGTGGTGCGAGTGCCTGAACTGCCTGGGTGCGTCACACACGGCACGACCTATGAGGAAGCAGTCAGGCAAGGGCAAGATGCTATCGAAAGCTGGATTGGGGCTGCTCACGCCTGGGGCAACCCCATTCCTCCGCCCAGAGTTGCGGCGCAGCGCTAGTTCATGTGCTCAACCTCGTCGTCCTCGTCGTCGGTCTCCATCGGGCCGAAGGGGCGCGGCTGATAGGCGCGGGGATTGATGCCCGCTCCCCGCGAGGCAATCAGCCAGCAGCGCTCGCACATGGGCGTCTTCCAACGCGA